>CENW01147139.1_pt1 | contig 13937 bp, 10 predicted proteins | sample 530241 | NCBI WGS metagenome assembly CENW01 (sample SAMEA2619818, study PRJEB7988) | marine metagenome | isolation source: saline water (ENVO:00002010), including | reverse complement strand
AAAACTTTGCATATCAGGTAAAAACCTCAAGACCAAAAACACAGTGGGGTGAATTACTAGATCGTATTGCACACCCAGCTGGTATGATAGCTTGGACTGATTTGCAGATATTGCAAACAGTAAATATGGGTGCAGACTTTGATGCACAACCAGACATTATTGTATTCCGTCTGTTTGCTGAAATTGAGAACCCACTCGTTCAGGATGCACCAGTATTATTCTTCCACAAACCAGCTATTGCAGATTCAGTAGATTGGGCTGATCAGAGAACAGGGGCATCAGATGATACTATCTTGTTGTTGCCTCATCTCGGTAAAGTTGAAAGCCCAGACGTTGATGATCAGATTAATAAATTTGATGTTACAATGGCTAAGACTGAAAGTATTGATTGGTCAGAAGCTGTTGCGAAAGACGTACATTTACCTGCTGTCGCCGATTCGGTTGATTGGTCTGAATTAGTTGACCTTTTACTCGTTATTCTTCGTGAGCCAGAAGATGAGATTGATTGGGCAGAAACTGTTGTTAGAACAGTAGAACTAAATAAAACTGAAAGCGTTGACTGGACAGATGTTGCTGTTAAATTCCCACAACTGGTTAAAACAGAATCAGTGGATTGGGCACAAAGTGTTAACAGACAATCAGAAAATGCATATACAGAAGACCCTGATGTTGACGATGCTCCAGTATTATTATTTACAGGTGCACAGACAGAGAGCATAGGATGGGGTGAGAGCGGTCAAATTATCGCACAGAACTATGCAGGAGATTATTTCGCCGAAGATTATGTTGGCGAAGTTAGAAGTATTTCTTAATTGGCGTATAAATTCGTTATAAATAAGGAACAGATATTAATATTAAAACACATCAACTAGGAGAAAAAAATGATTCTTGATGTAGAAAAAATGAATGCGTTAGGTCGCGTTCAAATTCAGCTTTTCGATGCAGATGGAAATCTGAAAGAAGAGCAAACAGTGAAGAACTTGGTTGTGACTACTGGTCTTAACCATATCGCCGATAGACTCGGTGCTTCTTCACCAGCAACTCGTATGTCACATATGGAAGTTGGCACAGGCACAACTGCTCCAGCTGCTGGTAACACAGCGTTGGAAACAGCAATTGCTTCCTCTCGTGTAACACTGACATCACAAACTGTCTCAACTAACACTGTTGAGTATGTAGGTGATTTTCCAGCTGGTACAGGAACTGGTGCTGTTACAGAAGCAGGGGTATTTAACGCATCCTCTTCTGGCACAATGCTTTGCCGTACAACTTTCTCAGTTGTGAACAAAGGTGCTGCGGACACACTGAAGATTACTTGGACGCTTACAGTTTCTGACACGTAAACCTAACAGTTAGGAGTTAGAAACTATGGCATTACTGCTTAGAAAAGCTGCAAATGTAGAAAATGCTCGTTCTTTTTATAGGGATATCTTTAATGAGAACGACTTTTTCTATATGTTTGCATCACGTGCAAGATCTTGGACGGATGATACCACTCCAGAGACTCCACGTGATTCTCAATACTATCAGGCGACTTATCGTCAGGATATGCTTTTCGCTAAAAGAATACAAGCATCTGATGCAGTATTGCTTGCGCCTAGATATGATTGGACGTCAGGTACAATCTACGATCAATATGATGACGAGTATGCCGACAACCATCCAGCTTATAGCGGTGCGACGAACTTAGCTAACGCCAAGTTCTATGTAATGACTGATGAGTTTAACGTCTATAAATGCTTAGATAATAACAATAACGCACAAAGCACAGTTAAGCCAACATCTACATCAACCGATACGTTTAAATTGGATGATGGATATACATGGAAGTTTATGTTTCAAATCGGTGCAGCTGATAGAACGAAGTTCTTAAATGTCAATTTTATTCCTGTCAGAAAAGTTTCTGGTGCAGGTAATCCAGCCTTTGACGTGAACGGAGAGTTAGATAGCATCACAGTAACAGCTGGTGGGTCAGGATATACTTCTGCACCTACGGTTGTCATCGAAGGGGATGGCACTGGTGCTGTTGCAACTGCTACTGTTAGCAGTGGTGCAGTAACTGCAATCACAATCACCAGCGAGGGTCGTGGCTACTCATTTGCGTTTATCAAACTTACTGGTGGTGGTGGCTCTGGGGCAACTGCTACGGCTGCACTCGGTTCTACAGAAACACCTTCATTACAATCATCCGTGGAAGCAGCAGCTGTTAAAGGTACTCTTGACCGTATTGTTGTTACAAATGGTGGTGTTGACTATGTTGAAGGTGATGTAGTAATTACAGTAAAAGGTGACGGAACTGGTGCGACTGCTTCAGCTTCTGTGAATGCAGCTGGTACAATTACATCAGTGGCAGTTACAAATCCTGGATCCAATTATACTTTTGTTGAATTAGAGATTTCACAATCAATTGGTTCGGGAACAGGTTGTACTTTAAGACCAGTTGTTGCACCAAACTCTGGACATGGCGGTAATCCTCCAAGAGAACTGTTTGCTAAAAATGTTGGCGTAACAGTTTCATTTACAAGTGACGACGCAGACATTATAGTTGGTAACGAATTCAGACAAGTAGGTATTATTAAGAATATGCATAATTTTGAAGAGACAGGAACTTTTACCGATTCTATCGGAACTCCCTGTCATGTAGTAACAATTAGTTCTGGTAACGTATCAAAATTTAATCTAGACGATACAGTAACGACTGACGATGGTGGTGAATTTACAGTTATACAAAACATCGATACAAATAATGACGGAGTAAAGGACACTGTTTATCTCCTACAGAAGTTTCCTGGAATTTCAGCTTCGTCAACTTTTACAAATGTTACCACAGGTGACACAGGAATGACTATAAATAGTTTAGCGACTCCAGAGATAAGCAACCACTCAGGTGAGATCCTATATATTGATAACAGACGACCTATCACTAGGGATGAAAATCAGGTTGAAACATTGAAGGTGGTATTTAATTTTTAAGGTAAACAAATGGCATTAAATCTAAACACAAGTCCATATTTTGATAACTTCGATAGAGCGAAGAAGTTTGCACGTATTCTGTTCAAACCTGGAGTTGCAGTACAAGCAAGAGAATTGACGCAGATGCAAACAATCTTGCAAGACACAATAGGAAACTTTGCCGACCATGTGTTCAAGGATGGCGCAAGAGTAAAAGGGGCGAGTGGTGAACCACTGATCAGAGATTATATTAAGATTAATGACCTCGATGCTTCATCCGCAACAGTTTCAAACGATACTCTTGCAAACTTTGTTGGTGATACACTAACTGGTGGTACGAGTGGACTAAAAGCTAAAATCTCTAAAGCTGCAACAGGTCTTGATACAGACGCTGTTGATAAGAAAACATTTTACATTGATTATATTCAAGGTTCAAGCACTGGCGCATACTTACACTTCGAAGCTGGTGAAACACTTACAGTAACATCTACAGACTCTGGAAGAAACGGTAGTACATTTGTTGTAGATAACGGTACAGACGCAAACGATGAAACAAGAAATTATTTCGGTCAAGGTCTTGACTTTGTAATCGAAGACGGTATTTTATACATCGATGGATATTTTGTATACCACGATAAACAAGAAATTAATCTAGAAAAATATAAAACAGATGCTAACTATTATGTTGGTGTTAAATTTAAAGATTCAAAGGTTACAGCAGACGAAGACACCACACTAAACGACCCAGCAACTGGTACATTTAACTTCAATGCTCCAGGAGCAGACCGTTATAAAGTATCAACTGAGATTGCTAAACTTGGTCTTACAGCCACAAACGATTCAGACTTTATCTCTCTTTACACCGTTGAAGAGGGATTACTTTCTCGTGGTGATGATGTTGGAGATCTAGATTTTTATAACAGATTAGGTGCTACTCTTGCTTCAAGAACAAAAGAAGAAAGCGGTAACTATGTTATTAGAAACTTTGAAGTAACAGTCAGAGAGCATTTATCAACTAGCGGAAACAGAGGTTTGCTGACTTCTAGTGAAGGCGGTTCAGCTGATCACATCGCTGTTGGTGTTGGTCGTGGTCTTGCATATGTGAATGGTTATAGAAGGGAATTCCTTTCACCGACATATGTTAAGGTAGAGAAAGCAAACGAAAGTGTTGTTGAAGAAGGGTTTACAGTTTCAACAGCATACGGTAACTATGTTATTGTTGACGAGGTTGCTGGTAACTGGGATATTCAAGATGGTACACTCGTAAAATTTGGAGACACAGCATCTGATGCAGCAACAGATAATACATATTCTATTCACGCTGCACCTTCTACTATAATTGGACAAGCACGTGTAAGACAGATCCGTTATGAAAGCGGAACAGTAAATGCTGCAGCATGTAAGTATCGTCTATATCTTTATGATATTCGTATGACTGCTGGCACATTCGGTGATATTAGAACAATTTATCACGATGATAGTGCAATTAATGGTTTTGCTGACCCAGTATTGGAAAGCGGTAAGGCAGTTCTTAAAGAATCAAATTCAAACCAACTCGTATTTCAGGCTCCATTCCAAGCTGCAAAAACTCTTGCAACTGATACTGGAAACACATACGATAATAACTACACATACCAAAAAGAATTCTCTACTGAATTTACAACATCAGGAACTTCTACACTAACTGTAACTGGTACAGAAACTTTCCCATATTCTTCAACACCAACTCAAACTCAACTTGATACTGAATTCTATATGGTGTTTCAAGCTGACGTAACAATCGATTCAGTAGCATATAAAGCAGGTGAGCCATTTAGATTGACTCCTTCGATGATTACATCGATATCAAATACTGCAATTAACTTTGATATCGGCACATCACTTAGTGCTGCAACTGATGTAACAATTCATGTAAAAGTAAAACAAACTGATGTAACACCTACACCAATCAACGCTCTAGCATCAAGATATGTTAAGATTGATACATCTACAAATGAGATGGGTGCGACTGGACCATGGAACTTAGGAATTGCAAACTGTTACAAATTAGAAGCAGTTTATATTGATGGCTCTGCGTACAGCGAAACAGGAACTGATTATAAGAAACAATTTGTTCTTGAGAATGGACAATCTGATAATTTCTACGGACATTCAAAACTTGTCAAGAAACCATCCGCAACTATTAGCACAACAGGTAAAAAGATTGTTGTCAAGTTCTCACACCTCGAGCCTAACTATGGTGGCTCAGTCGGTTCTTACTTTGCAATCGATTCTTATCCAGTAGACGATACAGGTTCTTCAGGTATCTTCACTTATGAAATACCTGTATATAGATCTAAAAAACTCGGTACTTTTGATTTAAGAGATTGTATTGACTTTAGACCTTATGTAAATAATACAGCAACCAGTTCTACTACTTTGTCTGGTGCATCAGAAAACCCACTCGAAACATTTGACTTGAAGACTATTTCTGGTGGTTATGAGATGCCAATACCGACAGAATCTTATACAACAGATGCTGAGTATTATCTTTCTCGTATCGATAAGGTTGTGATAAGTGAAAAAGGTAACATTGATGTAATTAAAGGTGCACCAAGAATAGATCCTAGAGCACCAGTTTCTCCAATTACAGTTATGGAGTTGGGACAAGTAACAATTCCACCATATCCTTCGCTTTCTCCATTCATTGGTAAAACGAGCGGAAGAAAAGATTTATCCTGCCATATTGCACTAAAACAAAACAGACGTTATACAATGGCAGACATTGGTGCGATTGAGAAAAGAATTAATCGCTTAGAATACTACACGTCTCTAAACTTACTCGAAAAAGATACAGAGAGTCTCAAGATTACAGACTCTTCAGGAAATGATAGATTTAAAAATGGTATCTTTATTCATAACTTTGCAAATCATAATTTAAGTAACCTTAGAGATCCAGATTTTAATGCAGCAGTAGACACAAGACGTAAGTTCTTGACATGTAACTTTGAAGAAGAACAGGTTGATGTAATCTACGATAGCACAAACTCAACAGGTGTTACTAAGACAGGTAATTTGATTACACTGCCATACACACTTGTTGATAATCAGAGAAATATTAACGCTTCTAAATTCCGTAACTGTATCGGATCATTGTTGTTTAACTATAAAGGTGATATAGAACTTTATCCACAATCAGATAACTTTGTTGCAATGGAAGACGGTGGTGACATAGTCGTTGAAAATAATGCAATCGGTGCATCACTTGAAAACCTAGCCGATAGTCTGAATAATGCTGGTATCGTAAATGGTATTGAAAGCAGTATGACAGGAACAACATCACAAACACAAGATATTGAATTTGGTGGTAGAGATTCTGATTCTGACAGGGGTGGTAGGAGAAACAGAGTAACATCATCTGCGACAGTTGAGTTTAACGCATCTATGGATCAAGTTGTAGAATCTTCATCATTACAACAATCAGTAGATACTCTTACAATTGAATCAACAGGAAGCACAACACTTAACCAAGACTTAGGTGACAGGATTGTTGATATTGGGTTCTCACCATTTATGAGATCTCAAAACGTAACTTTCAACGCTACAAGATTAAAACCAAATACTCGTGTCTACGCATACTTTGATGGAGATCCAGTTTCTGATCATTGTCGTGCATTAACATATTCTACATTTACTTCTAAACTTGCAGCTGGTGTAGATAACTTCTGGTCAGATTTCAATGAAACAACCAATGCATTTGGTTCTGCTCTTGTAACTGACTCTGAAGGTAGACTTGCAGCGCAGTTTAGAATCCCATCAGACACTTTCCGTATTGGTGAAAAAGTATTACGTCTTACAGATGATATTTTAAACAGAGATGGCTTTACAACTACTTCTGCCGAAGCGACATTCTCGTCATTCGGTCTAGATGCAGTAAGCCAAGGATCGATTATTTCTACTCAAGTGCCTTCATTCGCAACAGGCACAAACGCTGGTGATCCAAGAACAATTGCAGACTTAGTAACAGATGTCCGTGTTGAAGATGTAACATCAAACGTAAATGTTGATGTTAATTTAACAGCGGATGACCCAACAGCGCAAACCTTCACGATTACAAATCCTGAAGGTATCTTCTGCCCGAAAGTCGATCTATATTTCAGAAACAAATCTTCCACTGACGGTATTACAATTCAGATAAGAGAAGTGGTTAATGGATATCCTGGAGCGAGGGTTGTACCTTATGGCTCTAAATATCTGTCGCCTTCTGAAGTAAACATCTCGTCAGAAGCAGCTGATGGAACAGTAACATTTGCTGCGACTGGCGTAACATTTGACTCTCCTATTTTCCTCGAGGGTGGTAGAGAGTATTGTATTGTTACACTTCCTCAAGCAAATAGCCCAGATTATGAAGTTTGGGTATCAGAACTTGGTGAAAATAAAGTTGGTACTACAGAAAGAATCGTAGCTGAAGATGTTTCTTCTGGTGTTCTTTTTGTATCATCAAACAACAAAACTTGGAATGCATTCCAAGCTGAAGACTTAATGCACAGAATATATCGTTGTAACTTCACAGCTGGTGCGACTGGTACAGCTAAGTTTACAAATGGTCCAATTGACTATCTGAAAATGACAGACTTTACAAGCGGTGCATTTGCAGCAGGTGATCAACTACACGGATTTGATATTACTCTGGACAGCGGTGGCTCTGGTCACGCAGTTAATGATGTTGTAACTTTTGCTGGATTCGGTAACGGAACTGGCTTAAAACTTAAAGTAACAACTGTAAGTTCTGGTGCAGTAACTGGGTTCAGTATTGATACAATGGGATCTGGGTTTACAGCAGACGGAACAAACGTAGCACAATCTTCAACAACTGGTTCAGGAACTGGGTTTATTGTTGATGTTGTAACTAAGACTGCAGTGGTAGAAAGATATTCAACCCTTAATGATGTCGCTAGAACTCAGCTTACAAAGTCTGACTTTAGTGTGAACGATATCATTTCAAATGGTACAACACAAGGAACTCTTTCGTCTATTGAGAACAAGATATTCAACAAACTACAACTTAACTTCGGTGAATTAATTCTTCCTCAAACTAAGATTGATCACACATATGCTGGTACTCAATCTACTGGGGTTTCTACGAAAGGAACTTCTTATCGTAAGATTACTAAAGTTGAACAACAAATAACTACAAAAGAGTTTGCTGTATATTCTAAATCAAACGAAGATGCAAACCTCAGTGGTAACAAATCATTCAACAATACAGCAGTTCTTACAACTGATAATAAGTTTGTGAGTCCAGTAATCGATCTATCTCGTTGTGGGTTTATTACAACTAAAAATACAATCAATAATGACTCCACTAATGAGGATGCAAACAATAGCGGTAACGCTCTTGCAAAATATATTTCTAAAACTGTAAGACTCTCTGATGGTCAAGATGCTCAAGATCTAAAAGTTTTCTTAGATGAGAAAACACCAGTTGGTTCTTCAACCAAAGTATATGGTAAATTCTTAGCTGCAGAGGATGATGCAGATATTAGAGGAGAACTTGATTGGTTCGAATTGAAAGAAGAATCAGTTCCTGATAATCAAGGTCTAGCACAAACTCAATTCATTGAGAAAAAATATACTATTGATAATGCAAACCTCAATGGAAGTGATGTGCTTGAATATTCAGTCAAGCGTGTAAGCGCAACTACAATAACCGCTGGTGGTTCTGGTTATACCACTGCACCAACGGTAACTTTCTCTGGTGGTACAGCTACCAGACAAGCAAAAGGTATAGCAGTTCTAAGTAGTGGAGCAGTTGCCTCGATCATTATTACGGATCCAGGAAGATACTCTACATCTTCAGCTGCTCCAACAATAACAATTTCTGGGGGCGGTGGCTCTGGTGCAACAGCAACAGCCACTCTTGGTACTACAACTTATACAACCTTCAAAGAGTTTGCAGTGAAGATTGTGATGTTAACTGATAATACCTCGAATGTTCCTCAGTTAAAAAATTTAAGGGCTATTGCTCTGCAGGTATAGGTAATTAAATGTCTGGTTTTACAACTGATAAATACACAAGAGATCCAGATACTAATGCATTACTCAGTAATGATTTAGCTGGACTCGAACAATATAAAAAGCAAAAAAGACAATCTAAGAAGTTAGATGAAGTTTGCGACGATATAAATAGTCTGAAAGAAGATTTGGCAATGATAAAAGATGCCATTCAGGTAATTTTAAAAAAATAGGTAAGAAAAAATGTCAACACTTACAACTCGTTCAGGTAAAGGCTCTCCGCTTACTAACACGGAAGTAGATACCAACTTTACCAATCTAAACACCGATAAGTATCAAAGCGGTGATGATATTGTTGTTGATGATATTACGGTATCAGGTAGATTTATTGTTGGTGTTGATGCTTCAGTAACTGCTGCAGGCACAACACAAAGTGATGCAACAGCTTTAACAAAAACATATAACATTATTAATACAGCAAGTGCGAACCAAGGAGTAAAACTTTTAGACGCATCTACTGGTACACGTGTAACTATATTTAACTCTACTGCAAATACAGTAAAAATTTATCCATATACTGGTGAGTCTATCAATGACCTTTCAGCCAATGCTGCACTTTCACTTGGTCCAGAAAAAGGTCGTGACTTTATTGCTGTGTCAGCAACTCAATGGCAATCCACTGACGAGGGTGATGCAGTTGTTGCAACTACTTTAACTGCAACAGGTCTAGCATCTCTTGATGGTGGTATTGATGTTGATGCTGCATTTACAGTAGCCGATTCAACAGGTAACGTCGCCACGACAGGAACTTTAACAGTAGATGGTCTTTCATCTTTAGATGGCGGTATTGATGTAAACGGTTCAAACTTTACTGTTGCAACTACAGGTAACATAGCAACTGCTGGTGACTTGAGTGTAACAGGAGAAACTACTCTTTCAGGAGATTTGAAATACGGTATCACTGCAGCAGTAACTTCAGCTGGTTCTTCACAGGGTGATGCAACTGCACTTACAGAAACAATTAATATTGTTAGTTCTTCAACTGCTGGTCAGGGTGTGAAACTGAAAGCAGCTGCAACAGGATTAAGAGTAGAAATTTATAACACAACGGCGAATGATATCAAAGTCTATCCTAATACTTCTGATACAATTGATGGTGGGTCTGCAAATGCTGCAAAAGACTTACCAGCCAAAACATCTATGGTTTTGGTATGTAAAGACGCTACAAACTGGGAAGTATTAAGACCAATAGCAATTTATGGTTCAAACGGCGACTTGTTAAACTAAGGATTTTATTATGGCTGGTCCAATAAGAATAGAAGGTACTACAGACAGCAATGGGGACAACTACGAAGGTGGTGTCCGTGAGATGACCACTACTGAGTTGACCACAACTACTGGTCATCTGATCACAGAAAAATATGCTAGTGTTGATGGAACCTCTTCTCTAAGATTAAGAACTTCAGGCAGTGTCCCTTCTGGGTTTACTGATATTGGAACATTCACAGACAGAAAAAGAAATGATGCAGTTGGTACACACCCAACAGACGGAGCATCAACAACTGTAAACACTTATACAATCGCAATGGGCACTACTGCAGATAGTGGTTCTCACGAAAGACCAGTGAGAGTAAATGCCGATGGTGATTTACTTGAGATGACAGACGCTGAAATAGATACTGAAGTTTGCGATCCAATTATTGCAGCTATGGTTGCAGGGAATACGAATACAGCAGGTCTTTATTACCTATCAGCTTCTGCTCCATCAGGTGGTACGTGGACGAGCAGAGGAACTATTTCTGACACACAAGTGGACGGAACTACTGTAACAAAAACACTTTGGCAAAAAACTACAGCAACCACTGAACAAACTCTTCAAACATTCGAAGGGCTGGTTAAAAAGCCAGACGATCAATCTTTGCAAGCGATGACAACAGCTGAAATTGAAGCATTATATGCACCTCTTGTAAACAGAATTCAAGCTAATAGTATCGGCACATATGACTTTGAAACATCTGCTCCAGGAACTGGAACTTGGCAACAGCAAGGTGAAACGATGACTGATCAGATGAAAGACACAGCAACTTATGCATACGCTGGTTCTTACACTGGGTCATATACAGGTTATTATGATGGAACATATTCTGGTACATATGATGGAACATATGCAGGAACTTATGCAGCATCTTTTAGTGGATATTCTGGAACAGCATATACTGGATCTTACACAGGTTCATATACTGGAGCATATACTGGTGCATATGCAGGATCTTATTCAGGAACATACACAGGTTATTATGATGGTGTGACTATCATCAGTACTTCAAGTTCTCAGGAAACTAAAAAACTGTTTGTTCGAATTGGATAAATAAAAATATATAAATTTATTATGGAGTAATTATGGACGTTATTGCAACCTCAAACGACGAAATCAAACCACTATGGAAAGATCCTATCTGGAAAGATAAGGATAATAGACGTATGGTCGCCAGAAGATTAACTGGTACTGGCGAATATGCGGTTGTTCATATTGATGCATCTGGTGGTGTCAATAAAGATTTCGATGAAATCCTAGAAACCTTTGGCGAAGAAAAGTTAGACGAACTAACAGCCAAACATAAGGAAGAGCAAATCAGACAAGAGCAGATTCATCGCGAAAGAGTTGAAGCTGATCAAACCAGACGTAAGCAAGAAACTCTTTTCAATATGAAACTCGAAGCGTTTGAAATCGAAGAAATCAAAAACTCACAAAATAGAGATTTAAAGAAACGTCTTAGAAAGGCAAAGTCGCCAATCGAAATCCAAGCATTTGCAACCCTGTTGATACAGGAAGCATTGGCGAATGCAGAGTAATGGATTTGTTTACGTTGCTTCAGTAAATAAACAATTCTATTATGCAGCACTACATAGTGCACAATCTCTTTTAGATTTTTATCCCGAAGCAAAGATTACTTTGTTCACTCATGAAACGTGGGTGTGTGATGAAGCACGTGAAATATTTGATCAGATTATAACTGACGGTGTTCCGAATCACATAAGAGCAAAACTTTGGGCACTATCTAAATCTCCATACGATATAACTCTTTATATTGATTGTGACACTACTATCCAAAGCGAAGAAATATCAGAGGTTTTCGATTTACTCGGCGACAATGATATAATTTTTACAAGGAATCGTCCATACAACGCAAAGATTACCAAGCTATCTGAAACAGAAGAAATGATTTATCATTGTGGTTTGTTTCTTTACAACACAAAAACCACTAAAGATTTGATGGATAGTTGGTACACAGGATATCTAGAACAAAACGATCCGCGTTGGGATCCTTCTCCATACCCTGAAGAAGTTAGAAAATGGGACACATTTACTATGTGGAATCTATTGACTAATGGCAATTTTCAGGTTAAAGTAGGAGAGTTTCCTGCACCAGATGCAAAGTGGAACTTTGTAAATGGATATAAAGAAGATGAATTGATGGGTGAGGAAATAGTTATACAACATTATACAATAGCACACACGAAGCTGATGACAAATGAAGTTTATAGACCTTAATGAAGAAATATTAGAAATCCTCGAGGAACACAGAAAGTGGTTCTTCGATCAAGATTTGTCAGAACTATATGTTGATCAGAAAGGCGACTCAAATGCTCTTTATGCATCATCAAGAGAATATCTTGATTTGATGTTACAGAAGCCAATGGGAAAAGAAAAAGGTCAACACGCTGGTCCACCAGAGTTAATACGCAATGTTTACTTTGGTGTGGGTGCAAGATCTCCTGATAAATTCAAAAAAGAATCTGAAAGTTTTAATGATAAACTTGTTAAGTTTTTAGGGGCAAGACATAGTGCTGTCCACGTTTACTATCCCAAAGATGGGTATATGGGGTGGCACAATAACTGGGATGTTCCTGGATTTAATATTCTATTTAATTACAGTAACGGCGATGGTTGGTTTCATTATCTTGAAGGAAACGAGATAAAGAAAATGATAGACCCAAAAGGTTGGTCAGCGAAAGTAGGATATTATGGTGGACAAGACGATCCGTTTTGGCATTGTGCAGGTGGTGGTCCAAGAATTACACTCGGTTTTGTTATTCCTGATCAGAGTATGTGGGAAATGATGGTTGAGGATATTACTTAAATACCAATATAATATTGGTGATACCATACAACACAAGCCATAATTGTTGCAGGAAGCATTGCAACTAAAGATGGTATGAAGACCATGTAAAACATTGGGTGTTCGCAAAGCCAATCCATATCCTTATTATTCAACCCAAGTTTTTTTTGTTCTGATGTATAGTCTGGATAAGATAGCGATTCTTCAAATCTTTTTACATGGTCTGGTTTCATATTTTAAAATCCAAAATAACTTGCTCTCGTTTGCACGATTATCATGTATGGGATTCCTAAAGGAAGAGCAATGTATGCTAGAAATTCGGCGAATGCTTTGGTTTTTCGCACCATGCTCTTCGTTATTGTTATAACTGTGGTCATGGTTTTTCCTATTAAGTATTATTAAAAGTTATAAAAAAATAAATTCTTATAACTACCTAAAAATATTTATAAGGGTTGTGTGAAAAATTAGATTATATACTTATTCTTTTGATCCAATGACCATAAAGCGATCGTACTTCTTTTGCCCATCCCACGAATAGTATGTTTGTTCTATTTGTCCTTCATAGAATATCTCATCTAAACCGATTTGCTCGGTTAAATCTTTTACTGAATTGACACAGTTGATACCATACATCTCTTCAATAACATTACTATTCTGACAAGCAAACAATGCCATTGGGTTTCTTGTTGTAAGTTCTTTCAACGGATACATCTGTTCAGTGTTGATAGCGATTACGATGTCTGCATCTATTTTATTTAATTCATCGAATGCAAACGGAATATCTAAACAATGATGTCTAAACTTTACAAACTTCTCTTGTGCGTAATGTTTGTGTAGTATTTTAGATATATCCAACGCTTCTTTATCGAG
>CENW01081560.1_pt1 | contig 13951 bp, 7 predicted proteins | sample 530241 | NCBI WGS metagenome assembly CENW01 (sample SAMEA2619818, study PRJEB7988) | marine metagenome | isolation source: saline water (ENVO:00002010), including | reverse complement strand
GCTGCAGTCATTATATTTCTCCATTTTGAAATTATATCTCAAAGGACATAAATAGTCAAGTTTTATTTTTAAGGTGGTATTATGTAAACGGAGGACCGCTGTACCACTGCACTAAAGAGTATCTTACGCCCGAAGTCACAGGTGTAACTTGGTGCAATAAAAAAGAGGGGAAAATTATAATACTTCCTCTTTGTTTTCCTTCCTCTGGTATTACTGCTTCTCCTTGACCCCAACAATCTTGTATTTGAAACTCGCCACCTTCATAAGAAGAGTAGTCGGAAAGCTGAACAGTTATAGATATTTTTCTTTGAGTTTCTGAGTCTATGTTAGAGTCTCTATGCCAAATATAAAAATCATCTTTCTCATACCTTGTAAATTGAACTTTTTCTGCATAGTCTAAGTTAAAGTTCCACTCGTTTAAACGATTTGTGCGGAAAACATAAGACAACAGTAAGTTATCAATCCAAGAGCCAGAAGGAAACCAACCAACCTTACTATCTCTTATAGACTGATCAACTCCCTTATATTCAGAAAGGGTAGCAGCTTCAACCGATAGTAAAGCTCCTTCTGCTATAATTTTATCACAAACTTCATTTGATAACGCCCCTGCCCAGATTCCCAGAGGCGTTCTTTCTACTGCTTTCACTACGATAGATTTCCTATTCTTACACGTGGATTACTGCTACTGCTATCAAAAATATCTATTCGATTATTTGGGCCGTCCATGAATATTCTGCTAGATCCTGCACTTGAAGAAGATATTTGTAATATATCAGCAGTAACTGAATTAGCAACCAACTGTGATGTACCAATAGTTCCACTTACAACTAAATCTCCATCTATAAATGCTGTTGCCCCGCTCCAAGAACTAGATCCGCGAACGTATGCTTTTGACTCCGTTCCTCCTGTATTTCGTACAATCGCAACATCAAATTCTACAGGATTTCTTCCTGCAACAGCACTAAACTCTGTATTTGTGGGAGCGTTAGTGTCGGATGTTGTAATTAGAAAAAACCCTGCTCCACCCGTGCCAGATGGTCCAGGAGGTCCTGTAGGTCCAGGAGAGCCTGTAGGTCCAGGAGAGCCCGTAGCTCCAGGAGAACCATTAGACCCAGGAGACCCATTAGACCCAGGAGACCCTGTAGGTCCAGGAGAGCCTGTAGGTCCTGTTACACTAAACTGTCCTGCAAAAGAAAAGTCAGTACCATCAAACTTCATGAAGTTTGTATTGTCGCCTATGTGCACTCTTCCTGAGCCATCCATAAAGAAACCCTTTGTAGAGTCACCAAACGCAGTTTTACTATGGCTATGAAACTTTGCATTTGTGTCTGAAGCAGACGTACCTACTTTCAGTATGCTTCCTACATTTACTTGATTTGAAAAAGTAGTATTTGCAGTAATTTTATCTGCGGATAAAGTACCGTCTACAATTACACTTCCGTCAAACTCTGCTGCGACCACAGAACTAAAGTCACTTGCTGCAGCATCCGCATCTGCTGTGCCTTTTGCTGCTCCTGTATATACTCGCGTAGCAACTATATTACCATTCTTTACAGTAATTCTATCTCCAGGAACTATTCTTTTAGTTGCTGTGGCGGTACAAGGACGAATGTTTGAAGTAGCTATAAGTGCTTCTTTTACTTCGTCAGCCACTGTATCTGTAAGACTGCCTTTGTATGCTGTGGCTTGGGAAGAAGTCATCGTGAGAGTAATTGTAGTGCTGTCTCTTGTTGATCTTCTTTCTTTAAATAAACTAATTGTGTAGTCTTGAATTTTTGTATTACTATTGCCTCTATCAGTTAGAGAAACTTTAATCGTTGCTTCTCCAACACTAACAGTATCAATTATATTTGCAGTATTCGCGATAGTTATAACACCAGAATTACTTACACTAACTTCACCTGTAGTAACACCACCAGTTGCTGATACAACCGTTATTCCAAAAGTATTCGCAGCACTTCCACTTGATGCAAAAGTGTAAGCCTGATTTCCTTGATTTACATCGAAAGAACAAGTAAAATCATTACTTACTGTTCCTGCATCGGCCATGACAAAAGTATGCTCCAAGTTTGTTCCAGATGAGTTTATTGCCTCCGTTTGAGGAACAGCAGGAGTAAACTCTACCAAAGAACCATCAAAGGCAGATGGAGCTAAAGTGACAGTATTCTCTGTACTTACAAAACGAGCTTCTACCTCCCAGATTGACTCTCCTGTACCTTGAGTAGGAATCGCAGTAAACCACCCCGTTCCTGAGTCATCTGCTTTTAAAATTTGATTAGAAGATATGTCCTCGCTAGCAGGAGCTCCTGTTATTGCATTATCTGGATCAAATGTAAAGGTTATATTCGGAAAACCTGTTATCGCACTCGGAATATCGGGACTTGTAGCACTAGTCCTATAAAGTGCTGCAATACCTTGATTGGTAGAAGTTGACTTTGTACCTGTGCCTTGCACACCATTTGTAGTTGGGTGCGTAGCTGAACGAGCATTTATTACTTGTCCAGAGGGCCTTGATATACTTTTCTTGTGTCGAACCCAGTAATACTTAGTGGTATCGGAACTTTTACTAAAGCCAGCAGTATCTATAAATGATACTACGTCTGCTTGTAAGTCTGCAATTACACTGGCAGAGCCAACTGTATCTGAAGTATGAGCAAGTATTTCTGTACGCCACTCTGCTCCTGCATCAACATTATTTGCCCAGTTTAAGGTTACTTGCATTTCACCGCCAGTCGCAGTTAGATTAGAAGGGGCACCAGGAGCATGAATTACATCAGAAGCCCCTTGTCCAATATCAACTTGGTCATAAACATTCTCCTCTGTCTCAACAACTATAAATGTGTTATCATCATGCTCTTCTGCTGTAATCTGAACTAAACAGTCTTCATTAAAGTTAAGATTGCTTATACGATACATTTTCTCGGACCAACCAAACCTAGAGTATGTTATTTTTATTATGTCTCCTGCGACAAGTATAACCCCTTTTGGCCCGATTGTAAAGTTAATTTTTTTATTTGAACGAGATTGATCTAAGTATTGCTTAGCATTTATTCTTGCATTGTAGTAGTTTGTTATTAAAGGAGACTTAATATCTTGCTTCTTTGGAACTCCTCTATCTTCTTTCAAATAGTCTGAATTGAAGAAAGTTACACTTCTATTATCAAACTTTACTTGAGGATCAGGAATACTAACACTAACTGAATTTGCAGACCCTTTCAAACCTGTATCTTCGATAGAAATAGCTCCAATGATGTCATCCTCAGTTATCTTTCTAATATCATCATTACTATAAGTTCCTGACTGACTCTTTACATCTAGCTCATATTTTCCCGCAGAGTAACGAAGAATACCATTGAAATGCTCCAACATTGAATTAACTGTTCCAAAAATAGGTTCTTCTGTACGAATTAAAGCATTTGTTTGGTGACGAGTTACTTCTCTTTGGTCTTTTGTCTGCCAGCCCATGTATCTCCAATACTTAACAGTATCAGAATCATACAAAGAATAACCTGTAGTTGTTGGAAAGCTAGTATTTGTATTGAACTTTTTAATTAAAGGGTTCCCATCAAAAGAAGCATTTGCAGGACGAAGACCTGCAAGAAATTCGTCATCACCTCCACTAACCGTATCATAAGATGCTGTGTGCCAGTATGGTCTTACAACACCACCACTAGCTTGTCCTCCTAGATTGTCTCCTACTCTTACTAACTTAATATTTCCAAAATATTTATTATCACTTGAACTAGCAACGGGAATATCTGTAGTGCTAGATAAAGTATTATAGCTAGTAGTTTGTGCAATGTGAATCTTAGAAAATGGCTGGGTTTCATCGCCTGTGGTTACTTGATGTACCTTCCACATAAGCTGTCCTGCTTCGAAAGTTTTCCAGTTTTCCCACTTAGTAATAAGTTTTCCAATACAATCTGTGAAAACAACTTCTACCATATCTACATTGCTAACAGTATTTCCGTCCTCTGAAAGAACTTTTACAGAACGTAAAGTTTTAGATTTTACTGTTGCTTGGAAAAATACTCTCGAAGTTGGAGCATACTCATACTTGTAAACTTCACCAACTGCTATATCATTTATTCCATGCGTTCGGTGTAAAAGTAGTGTAACATCTGATCGTGTATCACATTGTCGAGCAGCATCTTTAAAAGATTCCAAGTTTATGTCGTTGTCTATATCTAAGCCCCTACCATATCTTTCATTTGTTAAGAAGTCGAGTAGTTGAATGGCTGGATTTATAGATACTTTTTTATCCCCATTTTCACTAAATACAGTATAAGAGTCATTCTGTTTTGCAACAAATTCTCCTGGAGCAGGAGTAATACTATAGTCCGTATCGCTTGCTCCAACAAGAAAGGTTAAATTTATACCGCTTGTTAGCTGAATAGCGTTAGAAAAAGTAATTGTATTACTAACAGTATTTACGGATACAACTTTTGTTCCTGGAGGTACTTTATGTACACTAACAACATTTACTGGAAAATAAGACGTACCTGAGCCTACGCCTGTAGCTATAGTGCTCAGGTTAGTGGAAGCAAAAGAGTGTGTAGTAGATAGGACAGCTGCGTTTGCACCTCCAGTTGGTGTTACTGCGGTAGCTGAAGGTTCTGTGTTTGAAGTTTCTAACGCTACTTTTTCTCCTAAAAATGCTAATCTATCTGAAGCGTCATATGCTGCAATTTCTGATAAGAAGTTGACTCTACTTCCATCTGATAAAGTTCTTGAAACTTGTATCTTTTGTCCTGAATACTGTTCATCCGTTGATCCTTCTGCACTACTTGCAAGTTTAAGAACATTTACAAGAACTAACTTACCAGAGGTAGGTAAGCTTTTTTGACTGTTTCCAACATTTTCTATTTTATTCGTACTTGTATTAAATGTTACTTGAAAAGTATCTTCGCTTTTTAAAATGTCAATATCATCAACACTTTGACTACTATCTAAAAGAGCTATACTGACAGGATTTTTATCGGGTAAGTAAGATAAAGCTGTTCGAAGATTACCAGCAGGCACAGATATATCTATACCTTTTCCGCCAGAAACAGATGTAGCTGTTACTACTGCTTCTGATGTTGCATTTGCTCCTATTGCTACCTCTAATGTCGCTGCAATATCTCCAGAGTCACTAGAATAATCATGAGTCATAAACTCAAGATAGTCAGAGGTAGTGTTGGGGCTGCTATCATCCTCTGGAACCATTCTGAACTCTGTTCCCGTTGTGCCTCCAAGAGGGTCAGCACTAAATCTAAATTTTATACTTGTTCTTTCTCTAGCATCTTTATACTCATATGTATCCATGATAGTAATACTATCTGCAAGTTTTGATCCAGAACCATTTTTAACATAAATATCAACTTTGCTTCCAGGTTTGAAATCTGTTTTGGCCCTCTGAGTTGTTATAGCACTTTCATTTTGTGATGCTTCTGAGTGAAGTTTATAAGAATAGTCGTAGTTATATTGTTCAATTTCTTTACCTCTTACAACGAAGTCAAGTTCAGGAATTTCAATATCACCCTCTGATATTTCATATTTACAAACTGCATATGCAGTATCTAAAAGTCTGTGCTGGGTAGTCCAATATCTACCTTTATTATCAGATAAATCTGCTTGTAGTTTAAATCCATTTCCACCATCTTTTCCATTAGCAGCTATACCAACTAGTAAGTCATCTGCTTTCTGGAAAGGCCGCCCTGCATGAAAAATAAGAGTTCCATTTATAGGAAACTGAAAAGAGTGTTGTGACTCATGTGTTACACCTGCTTCTGACTTTTGCGTTGCATTAGGAGTAGCATTTAAAGTTCTGTGTAAACTGTTAAAAGCAGAAGCCAGCCCAAAAAATCCAGAGCCTGCCCAAGGTCCCATATCTTCCCAGAAAAAAGGTGTTCCCGCTCCAGCATATGCAGGAGCTGCAGTTAAGGTATCTCCTCTGTCTGCTCTACCTTCACAAACGACATCAATTGTTTGATCGCTATTTTGGCTTCCACGAGTTGTTGAGTCATTCTCATCTGTACATATTCTGGATTGTCCATTAATAATAATATCATAGAGACCGCTTATCTCTCCTTCGCATATTGCATATACAACATATATTTCAGCCGAGTCATTTTTACGTGTATCAGCAAATATAGGAATACTATCAGTTCTTTGAACTCCGTAAATGACAGGTAGGTGCTTTGCTTGTAAATTAAATCGCAGATCAACATCTCTATCAACCTCTACTTGGTATTCTACAAGTCTTTTCTTTAGCCCCAGAAATCCAGAGCTTTTTAATCTATAACGAGTTTCCATCACTTGATATACGGCAATAATATTTATTGCTTTTTCTGCGTGCATAAAACCTAGGTCGTTTGCATATTCAGGACGCACTAAAGCTTTTGCGTCTACTTCGCCGTTTCCTGAAATTGCTCTATGATAAGCATCTGATGTAATTCTTCCAGTAACTCTATTAAAGTCTCCCCAGTGGCTGGAAAGAGTCCAAGTAATTTGACTTGATCTATTTGGGTCTTCTACAAGTTTTGCTTTATTAATTATACCCTTGAAAAGAAGATAGGGTGCTCCTATGATAGTGCCAGCACTTGGATCTATGTGCGCTTTGTAGATAAAAACTTCTCTATTAATATATCCTGCATAAGAAGTATTTGCTACACCTGACTCAAGTTCTTCAGTAAGTAAAGCAGTAACTTCATCTGGGCTTGCTTGAACTTCAAAATTTTGTGTAGAAGACGCGGGACTAAAAGTTACTGTGCCAATTTTTTCAACGGTTATAGTTGTATTTGTACCAGACATTGCAGTAATAACTCCCTGCAAGTTATGGTTTGTCGTTGCTCCAACTAAATTCTTTACAGTTATTTTATCACCGACTAAGAAGCCTAGCTCTAAAAAGTCATCTCCATCATCTGTTGTAACTGTGAAATCGTTTCCTGCTGTAGCAAAACTCAGAGTTTGCCCTGTTGCAGTAGAAGTATTTATTGACTCTGTTGCAATATTTATACTAATATTTGAAACTTTTGCCTCTGTTGTTTCAGATACTGTGCCTACTTTTTTTACTCGGTTTGCTCGGTATACTTGAGCACCGTTAGAGTTTCCTGCTATATCAGAGCTTCCATCATCAAAACTTATGTCAAAAGAAGCATCACTTATGTAAGCATAGTCTGATGCAGTTTCTCCAGGCTTAAAACTTTGAGTTGAAAGTGCCCGCTCAAACTTAATTAAGTGACAATATAAGAAAGGATCTTCATTCTTTAATGAAGTTTTAAGAGTAGAATTTAGTGCTCTTTCTGTCATAGATGTTCTTCTAGCTTTAAGTTAAACTGATACAAGTTATTTGTGTTCAGATTATAGGAAGAAAAAGGTTGAGTTGTAACTACTTTTATTTTAGGAACACTAAAGGTAACAACAGTATTATCAGACACAGCTTCTGTAAACTCAGGAGTTACATTTATTCTAAATTTATCCGTAGCAGGCTGTGTCGTGCCTGCTTGATAGTCATGGTTTGTTTCTACAGAAGTAATTATGTATGCCTTTGTATTTGTTGCAAAAGTTACCATGTCTCCTGGGCGCGGGACATTTGGGTCTAGTGCATCTCCGTTAAAAGTGTAAGCACTACCATAATTAGCGTGTTTTTCTACATGAATCATTACTGCACTAGACCCTGCCGATACTGCTCCATCTGTTCGAATATACGGGGCATAGGCAGACTCAGTTGAGCTTCCCCCAAAACTTGTAGCATCAAAAGTTTGAGTTACTATTGTATTCCAGGAAGCGTTTTGCGGAACTCTATACTGTGGAAGAGATACAAAGAAAGGAGTCATTGGGCCTTTTTGCCGAAGTAAAAAAGAATACACAGGTTCAAACTCTTCGCGAGTCATAGGGTGATAATTTATATCTATCTTCCACTTTTGGGCTGCTACGGCTCTTGCAATAAGTCTCTGAGAGTTTGTTCTCGTACTTAGAATTTTTAAATCATTTGTAAGACGAACAGAAGCAAATCCAGGGCCTGGCTTCGCCTCTGTCTGTGTGTCTGTAGCTCCATAGTATCCTATTTTGAAATTAGGATCTGGAAGATCATTTGCAAAACTAGTAAAAGTTGGCATTACGCTCTCCTTGCCTGTGGAGTAGTATATATACTTTCATCAACAGATTCGAAGAAATCTTCACCATATGAATTTGCTGCCTCTCGTAACATTCCTATTATGTTTCCTTGCTGCTCTGTCAGTATATCTTCTACACCACTTGCATCAATTGCACTAATATTTATGGTTGCATTAAGTGGGCCTCCCATTGCTGCTGTCTCGTCGGCAGGCACAATAGTTCCAGGCCTCTCAGGAACAAACAGTTCTGGTCCTTGCTCTCCAACCATAAAACCAGTAGTTCCTCCATAGTTTCTATTTTTCATGCCGTAGAACGCAGGACGGAAGTTTTCTGGTCCGCCCATACCTCTTTCTCCTCTAAAGTAGGCTAGCTCTCCTCCTGCACCTTGAGATCTAGCTAAATCAACGCTACTTCTTCTCTCTCCAGTAGATATGCTTGAAGCACCTGGAGATGCATTTATACTACTACCACCTCCTTGGAAAGAAGTACTTGCTGCCATTGCTAATGTTGCTGCTCCAATACCAGCTATCATGGCCATTAGTGCGGGAACGAGGGGTATTCCAAAAGGCCCCATTCCCAGGCCTGAAGTTGCTGCTGCAATCATACCTAGAGCTGTTTGCATAACTATCTGTGCCATAACCATTTTTTTATTCATTTCAAAGGCTTGTTTTTGCATAGCTACTTTTTGTTTTTCTAAGTTTTTTATTCTATCTTGACTTTTTTTGCTTTGTCCATCTCTCTTTTGTTCTGCGGCAATCTGTTTATCTATACCAGCTATTGCTTGTGCGCTCTGAGCATTCATCAAACTCATAAACCCGCCTAGCATTGCCGAAGCTGCTTGAATACCAAACTTAAGCCCTGCAAAGTCCTCTCCTGCATGAGCAGCAAACGACTCTATTGCAACCCCTATACTACCTAAAACATTCGCAAAACCTTCTGCAACTCCTGCTAAAAGTTGTCCATCTGGTCCTAACTCTTTTAACAAGCTTGATAGCGCTTTAAAATGAATTGCTGCTGCCTGTATTGCATTACCTGCCATTTCCATTTCTAGAGCAAACTGGCGAGCATTAAACTCGTCCTCTTTTATAATACCAGCTTCAAATTGCTCTCTAAGTTTTTTCATCTTATCTTTTACTGATTCTGCAGCAATTGAAAGATTTATAAAATTTTCTGCCATTAGTTTAATCGCTTTAGGAGCTCCAAAAGCCTCTCCTTTTGACAAAAGAATAAGCTCTTTTTGAACTTCTAAAGATTTTATTCTTGCTTCTGCAAGTCTCTTTTCTTGATTTATTTCATTCTCTCTCAGTTTTCCTGCTTCTGTACTTAGTTCTATCTCTAGTTTTTGAATCTTTAATTTTTCTTGTTGTATAGCCATGAAGTTATTATTTGCTGTTGCAGCTATACCAGTTGCATTGGCGCCCTCTATTGTTGCTCGTTGAAGCGATTCTTCAAGAGTTATTACATTTCTTAAATTTCCAAGTAATACATCAGCGTCTGTCTCTTCTCCGAACATTTCTTTAAATCTTTTTCTTATATCTTTTGCTGCTTCGGTTCTTTCAGTCAATGAAGTTATTCCTTCAGCTGCATCCTCTGAAGAGTCCTTTAATCCTTGCAATGCATTAAATGCGGCTCTAAAATCTCCTCCCTTCAGGTTTTCTCTGACTGAGGACGCTGTGCTGGTTAATCCCTCTTCAAAAGCGGCTAGCTGAACTGCTGTATTACTTATCTGCTTGCCTAACTTATCCATCTCTTCGCCAGAGCTAAGAGTGGCTTTTGCAAGTGCAGCCCCTAGTACTGGAGAGATTGTTGCTAGATCAGAAAAGGCTTCTTTTAGTCTTTCTAAAGCTATTGCTTGTCCTTCTTTGCTAAGAACATCTCTTTTTGTTTTTTTCTCTTGTCCATCAATTGTTTTTGAAAACTCTGTTGTCTCTGCAGTAATTTGTGCAAAAAGCCCAGGAATGTCAAGAGACTGAAGAGTTTTAAATGCATTTTTATTTTTATCAAGCGCACTATCTTGGCTCTCTAGTCCTGTAATAATTTTATCTATATCATCAGCACCTTTTTCTAATAACTCTGTATATGATTTTAGTGCCTCGTTCTGAGCATTAAGTGTTTTAGTCTCTACTTGCTTTTTAAACATCTCTTGACCTTTCGCACTCTCACGAAAGCGTTTCTGAACTGAACCGAGAGAATTTTCTAAACCACCGAAATCCTCTGCTAAAGTACTAACTGCAGTGCTTACTTCCATAATTTCTGTTTTGGTTCCCTTGGGAAGACGCCCAAGGTTGGGTAAGTCTAAGTTTAGCACTGGTATTTTATTAGCAGCATCTATGGTGGCATTTATTGCGTCTATAGCAAAATTAATAGCAGCTATAAAGTTTTTTCTGATACCGTCTGCGATAGCATTTACAGTTTCAGCTACGGTATTTCTAAGGCTAGTGAAGCCATTCCTGATTTTGTCAATCATACCTAAAAAACTTCGTATTATGCCGTCTGCAAAAGGAGCCACAAACTCTACAATTTTATCAAGGACTCCAGCAAAAGAATCAGCTATGGTGAAAAGATTTTCTTGGATTTGTTTACCCATCTCAAAAATCATTACTCCAATACCTATTCCACTTGCTATACTAATTACTTTTTGTACCCCTTTCGCCACTTTTCCCGCAACTTTTTGTATTTTTAAAAGAGAACCAGTAACTGCTATTCGCATACCTTTAAAAGCTACTTGTATTCCTTTTGCAGAGGCAACTCCTGCTGTTTTAATTCTTTCGAAAGTACTTATACCTTTTATATTCATCTGATCCATCGAAGTGGCAAAGCTACGAACCAGTTCAATGTCTCTACCTTTGAATATGCCTGTTACTATTTTTCCGTGCTGTGCATACTGAGCTTCAGCAGATTTTAATGCTTTTGAAATATTCGCTTTGTCTAACCCTGATAAAGTTGCCCCACCTGCTGCTTTTTGCAAGGTTTTAGAATCAGATCCTTGAGCAACCATTCGTGCTGCCGCTGCTTGAACTCCCTTGGCTCCAAGCCCCCGTGTTTGAATGACTGCTGCACCTGCTGCTTTAAAATCATTTATATATGCTCTAAGTTCTTTTCTTGACACCGCAAAAGCTTTTAAAGAAGCTCTGCGCATCTCTTGAATTTTTTCCGTAAAGCCTTCAAGAGGAATTATAGTCTTGGCAATTGAAAGAGCAAAAGCTCCAAATACCGCAACTGCTGCTATTGCGCTTCTATTTATTATATCTGCTAAAGCTGTAAATAACGGCAAAAAGAATTGAGTAACTTGTTTAATTAAATCTTCAAAAGTTTTTGAAAGTCTTATGAAAGGATTTGTAGCGCCTTCAAAATCACCAAAGTTCTTATTCAACTGTCTTTGAGTTTCAATTAATACTGCCTGGCTTCTTTGATAGGAGTTCAACTCATCCCTATTTTTACCTATAGCATCAGCATATTTTTGTGTGGCTTCTTCAAGACGTAAGGTAATACCAAGTTCATCTAAGAGTTCTGGTTCTGCTTTTGAGGCACCTCGAACTAACCTATCAAAAGAATCTTGGAAGTCTCGTCCGAGAGCAGTAGAAGCTTTTCTTGCGCCTTTTGCAAGAGCTTCAAGTTGGGAAGGGGAAAAGCCTTTTGCAAGGCCAATAGCCGCAGCCTGGCCTGCCTCCTGAAAACCAAGCATGCCGTCGCTTGCGTCTCGTAAACGCTGAGTAATAGATTGAAGAGCAACTCCACTGTTTTGAGCAAACTTAACCTGAGACTCTTCTAAAAGTTGAACATCTGCAGCTCTTTTCAAAAAGTTAAAAGCTGCAGAAAGAGCAAACACATTTGAAGCCAAAACAGCATAGGCGGGCACTAGGCCTCCAGTCATACCTTGAGCCATTTTAGAAAACTGCTTCGTACCATTCGAAGTCATGTTTGCCGTGCCCTTTAAATTTCGATCAAGGGTTTTTTGGCTTTTTGACGCTCGTTTAGAGGCTTTTGTTACCTCATCAAGTTTATCCGCAGTTTTATCAGCCTCCTTGCCAACAATTCGCAAGGAACCATCATCTCCTACTTTAATTTTTAAATTAATTGTGTTTGCCACGGGTATTATGTTTCCTTTTGAGCTTTTCGTGCTCTCTTTTTAACTGTTCTTGTGACTTTTTAATTGCTCTTGAGTCTAGCCAAGTTAAAATATTTACAAAAAATTCTCTATCCGAAATGCCATACAAATCAATAAATAGGTGTAAGTTTGTGTAGTCTTTTCCTACGTAACCAATCTCTGGGTATACTCTGTCTCCTAGCTGATTAAAAGTATTTACTGCATCAATAACTATATCTGGAAAGTCTTCCCATGAAGGAGGTATATCCTCCTCTACGGGCTCTTGTCCTAATTGTGACTGCATTTCTAAATACCGATCAGCAGTCATTCCAGTATCAAGATGCTGGTGCAGCTTTTCCAGTCGGCTTATTACTAGTTCTTTTTGGTTCGCTACGAAAGTTATCTAAGTCAAAGACTACCTCGTTGAGCCATGTATCAAATTCGTTAGAGTTAGCAACAAGTGTTTCTGCATTGTCTTGGGTGAAAGGAAGCTCTTTCTTGGGGTCTTCCTCTGCCGTATCAATAAGTAATAAAGTTTCTAAATGAGCAAGTGTTAGCCCTTTCCAGTTTTTTATACTTTTTTCTGCAAACTCTGTAACAAACTTTTCTTCATCTAAAGTTTCAGTAAGTTGACGAGTTTTTCTATCAAATTTATTTGTGGTACATTTTTTTCTTATTCCCTGAAGTTCTTTTCTTGAAAGATTTACTATTTCGACAGAAAATCCGTCAAGTCCAGGGAAGTCAATCCAGGCAGACTTACTGTCTACCATTAACTTCTTTAGTTCCATAAAATCACATACTCCTATGTTGTTGTGTAAGTTATAACGCTTGAAAGCGCTGTTGGGTTTTGCGTCATTCTCCAGTTATACTCTTCTAAAAAAGTATCCGCTGTTGAAAGTCTGTTTGTAAATGAACAATTCGTAATATTAAAATCTACTCCATAAATAGCTGCGTCTGTTTTTTTACCTGCTCTTATTCTTAGAGCTGTATTCGTGTTCCACGTAAGTATATCAGGAGCATCTTTGTCGTAGTACCTAGTAATAGAACCACCAACTATTCTTGTTCCATTTATAAAGTTCGTTGGATAAATGGACGTAGCAGCGTCTGTAGCTGTTACGACTCCATGAATTGTATCATTTTTGTTCCATTCTATATCATTCTGTATTTCAGCTTGTATGGAAACAACAGAATCAGAAATATCTGTACCACCGATAGTTACAGCAGGGAGAGTGGGAATTATATAAGTAATATCTGAAACACTTTGAACAGTTCCAGGTATAGTTCCACTATGTTTTGATAGCTTAGATGCTTCTCCGTTAACAGTTAATCTCAGGGGTCTAGATTTATTAATCTGGAAACTTCCATCTTGAATAACACACGTTTCTAACTTCCAAACATCTTGCGTAGTTGAGATGTATAAATCAAAAGTTGCAGAATCAAGCAGACGATCAAATATAACTTTATGGTCATCTTGCTGTGGCAATGCTGTGTTTAGAGAAAACTCTGCAGGGTTTGCTCTATTTATTACTGATCCCTCAAAACTTGACTGATTATGTAAAGTTTTTACAGGAAAACTTGCTTCTCTAAAAGTTTGACCAAACTCAAGTTCACTTACAAGTATCTTATACTGTTTGTCATTATGAACTACTCGGACTTCAGCTTTTTCTATTTTGTAAGTGTAATTAGTGGCCATTTCAATCCATATAAGAAGGGGGCCAAAAGACCCCCTAATCTTTACCCTATATTATATTTCAAAACACCAGT
>CENW01107009.1_pt1 | contig 13982 bp, 20 predicted proteins | sample 530241 | NCBI WGS metagenome assembly CENW01 (sample SAMEA2619818, study PRJEB7988) | marine metagenome | isolation source: saline water (ENVO:00002010), including | reverse complement strand
TATTTTATTTTTTCTATGTTTGTGCATATCTATATCATGAGGCCATTCACAACCTCTATTAAATGAATAGTAATACTTGGGTGGGATATGGTCAAACTTATCATAATGTCTATAGGTAATCCAATTATCTGAACCACCTGTACATATAAAATAAATTTTTTCAGCATTCTTTTTTAAATCTCTCCATAGTGGTTTACCTTGCTCATCATTCCATATCATCATACCACCATTACATCGAGCACCATAGTTCTTTTTCCAAAATGGTTTTTTTTCATCATCCATATTATGCCACCAAGACCTACCAATTAAAGGTTTGTCTTTATGCATTTTTATAATTGGTAATAAACTGTTTTGAATTACTAAGTCTAAATCAAAGAACATCTTTTGTCCTTTTATACCCCAGCCATTTGGCTTCCAATAGTTTAACTTAGGTCTATCCCATAAACGTGGTAGACCCGTGATAAATTCTTTTGAAGCATACATCTTATCTGGTGTAGAGTCTGGCAATTCATCTAAAAATGGTAATTGAATTATATTAGTGTCCATACCATTTGTATCATCAGTTTGACAGTAAAATTTAAAGTCAGCTTTCAGATTTCTCTTCACCATATTGTACAAATTATTTACATAATCTACACTATATTTTGTTCCCCACCTTGCACTAAATACATGAATCATTTATAACCTAACACCATAAACCTTTTGTGATAATTGTCATAATCATGGAATGGTTTTTCACCAGAATAAATTAATTCTTTAAAATTACATTGTTCAATAAAGTCATCTAAAGTGTCACTACAATTAATATGTGACGGGTCTTTAGTAAAATTAGTAGATTGAAAAACACAAAGACCTTCAGGTGTAAACTCATCAGTCAGTGGGTACATATGTTCACAACTTGTATTAATCCAAATATCAGCTTTTACTTTAGATAGTCTTTTCATTTCCCAATTTACATCAATATTGTGTGTGACTATATTATGACTACCATGTAGTTTCTCAGCTATTTGTAATGCTTCTTTATCAAAATCTACTAGATGGATTCTTTTACTAGGATGAAATTGTGAGTTGATTAAAGGTACAGTTAGAGAACCATACCATGAACCCATAAGCCACCAACTAGTTTTTGAATCTATATCAGCATAGACTTTTAAAACTTCAATCATCCAAGTCTTTGCTATGAACTGATTTCTTGAATATGATTTAGCAAAATCTTCTATACGATGTGGGTGATTATGGTAAATGTCTTGCATTTGTCTACTCCACTCCCAAACAGGTAGCGGAAACCTTTCCATAATCTGAGTTTGCTGCATTAAGCCCATAATTCTTTAACCCATTTCTTTCTTATTTGGTGTTGCTTTTTTTCATTGTAGTCAAATAGAATTATACTAGAGTTAGGTCGATATTCTTTATTACAGTTCCAATATGAATAGCAAAAACCCTGTTCTTCAGGATATGTAGATATATGATTCTTATGTCTGTTTTCAAGCCAATTATCTATACCTTTGTATAAAAATAATATCTTATCTTTATTTTCTATAAAGTCATCCCAAATAAACTGTCTACTTGTGTGTTTGTTCCATACTAATACCGATGAATTTAATTCACAATATTTGTAGTTATCTCCTATAGTCCATCTTTTCTGTTCATCTAAATTAATCCAATTTGTATATAGCATTTTCATGTAATGAGATGGTCTAAATAAATTAGTAATATCATTTTGTATGATTATATCTAAGTCTAGAAACATACCATCTCCAGGCCAGTATTTTTCATTCCATAGTAATAGTTTCCACCACCATTTTTCTAATCCTATATCTGGTAGATTTTTAATTTTTATTTCTGGTAGTATACCGTCAGGTTCATTAGTCATACAAGTAAGAGTAAATGGAACATACACATGTTTAGATAACATGCTATAAAGTTTGTTTACATATTCTGAAGAGTATTTTGTGCCCCATTTAAGACAGACAAAATCAATTTTTGCTGGTATCATAATATATCCTTATAACATATTTATAGCATAAGTTGGTATAATTATACTATGAAACATGCAATAATCACTGCCCTTATCGGTATCTTTGGTATCGTAGGCATTATATATGCAACTGTGACAAACGCTGAAGTAAAAGGATATACAGACAATCATGGTTGTTGGGGAGAATGTTATGAAGAGTATACTGCTCAGTATGGTACATTCTCAGAGCAATTAGAAGCTAAAAGAGTAGCAATGCAACAAGAAACACCAGCTGATAGAGGTGGCAAGTTATATGTAAATTGTAATATGTGTCATGGTGTAAATGGTGAAGGTGGTATTGGTCCTAAATTATCAGGTAGTACATCCATTGTTAAAATGCTACAACAGTACAAGAATGGTGAAACTAGAGGTGCACAGTCAGCACTAATGTGGGGACAAGCTGCTAATTTATCTACTCAAGATATGGAAGACATACAAGCATATATTGATACTCTATGAAACCAGACCACGTCAAAAAATTTGAAGAAAGCTTATCATATCCAGAGTACACTGAAGAAGACAAAAAGAGAGGTATGAATAATAAAGACCTAGACTTTATGTGTAAGAATCCTATGTACTGGATGGTTTTCTTACCATCAGTATTTGTAATTGGTATGGGAATATTACCATTCATTACTATGTTCATCTTTTTTGACAAACCAGAATTTCTAAAACCTTAAAACAGTTATAAATAATGCATGCATGCGTTAAAAACTACTTTAAGTGTACCATCTGATGAAACTGTATTAGAAGCCGAATTTGGTCTATACATATACTCGCATATGTCTAGAGACCAGTTATCTGCCCTCTTAGAATCTCAAGGAGCATTTGTTGAATCAAATGAAATGCTTTTCTTTATTAGACTATTAGATGAAAAAGATAGAAAAGCTGGAGATTTTACTATGAATACATACCGTATCATGAAAGATAATGATTCAGCTACTAGAATGTTAAATACAATTCAACCAATCTTACAAGCAATACCTGATTCTGGTGGAGGTACGGTAGAACATACAATTAGTGAAATGTCATATGATGACTTTGTAGAACTACAAGCAAAAGTCGGTACTAAGTATTATTTTCCTGGTCTGGCTGATGAGCTTGAGAAGTATGAATAGATTCTTCAAATAATCTTCCACCACCCTCAGTCCATTTAATACCATTTTTGAAAGCTTCAGCTTTTACTTTAACTGTGTTTAATTCATTAGTTGATATTTTAAATGGACTATATCCAGTGACATCATAACAACTACATATGAAATGCCATCTATCTTTTTTAGTTGGATTTACAATTTGATGTGTATTATTAACTTGCATAATATAAACACTACCATCAGCTGGAAAGTGTCTTTCATCTATTTTAGTACCATCATTTAAAAATAATGAGTGTGTACATTCTTTATCAGTAATTAATGGTATATGAATCCTGCAAGCATACTCACCACTTTTTGAATCATTGTGTATAGAGCTTTTACCGCCAGCTTTAAGTACAGTATATCGTGCTCTTCTTGGAGTCATGCCCAAATCATCTAATAAATCTATGACTCTTCCAGTCTCACCAATACAAAGTTTAGTTTTAGTATCATAATTGTATTCAAAATTAATACCTTTTTTAATAGCAAGTTCAAAATTAACTTTACCATCTTCCCATATTTGCTTACCTGATACCATACCTCTTAAATGGTCACCATTGTCTGATAAAATAGATAATCCACCAAATTGTGGTCCATATCCGTGGTCATCATAAATAGCATCATACATAGCTTTAGCAACTTCAAGCTGCTTTACCATAGCATCTACATCTACTGTAAAATCTAGTTTAGCCCACCACATATTTACCCAAATCTGATTTAAGTTTTGCATTCACAACTAAATGTGTTCTTTTTAATTTAGATGAAAAATTATAGAATGAATGAAACTTGTGTCCAGTATTACACAAGTAAATACTACCATCTGCTTTTAGATAGTATGGTTTGTCTAAAAAGTACATAATAGACCATTGATGTGATTCAATTGGCAAGTGTATACGTAGTGATTTTGGTTCATCAACATGTGCTAAACAAAAATGATGAGGATGTGTTCTTAATAATCTAGCTCTATATAAATGTAAGTCTGGAAACTTTTCTTCACACAAATCAAAGAATGGTCTAAACATTTCACCAGCATCATTTAACTTACTTCTATCATATTGCCAATCATCAAAGTGATTTTTACCTGTTTTTAGATACTCTTGATAACCAACATCTTTGTACTGTTGATAATTATTAGAACCATCGGCTTGGTCTACACCGTCTGAGTAAGGATTATCTTCATCATAATATTGAAGTGCTAAACCTTCATAAGTGTCTTGATTATCTTTCTTGTAAAAGGGAAACTTTTTCTGACACTTCCAAAGTATCTCTTTATACATTTGTATGTCAAGACCAGCTTTAATCTTGATAATATCAAAATTAGCTGTAGTTTCTAAAAGCTCGGCTGCTTTATTAAAGTCTCCTGTTTGCACAAACCCTCTCCCTTAAATCACTAGTAGAGAATTTATGGTCTCTTTTGTTGAAATATATTTCAATGTCTCTTTGACGACAAATGTCTCTTCCAGTAAAATCTTTATCACGATATTCGTCTCCTAATATTCTTACATCAATAGTATATAGACTTAAAATATCTTCTAAGTCTTTTTCAGTTGTATATGGTATTATCTCATCAACATACTCTACACCTTTAAGTTGTGTATACCTTTCAACAATTGTTTGAATAGGTGCATTCTTTTCTTTTCTATCTACACTAGGGTCTACTTGTAAACCTACCATGAGATAATCACACTGGCTTTTAGCATCACGTAGCATTTGTATATGACCAGCATGTAATAAATCAAAAGTAGATGCTGTAAAACCTATCCTCATTGTGTTGTTGGTTTACCAGGCAACGTTTGTTTATTGAACATTCCAATTACAATATCATCTATATTTATGTAATCTGGAAGAGTCATGATAAACTCAGATATGATAGGTAAGTCCTCTTTTGCGATTGGGAAAAAAGCATGAAAAGGTATCTTTCCTTTATGATAATTCTCTTTGAGATAGTATTCTAACTGCTTTTCATCTACATGTCCATGATTTACTTTTATCCTTCTTTCTAAGTCAGCATCTACCATTTCAGTTTTAACTACACCAGGAATTAAATTTACTACATGTACCGGTCTATATTTAGACATATTTACATTATTGACAAATTCATATAAAGCTTTTTTACTTGAATAATAGTATGAACGTTCTCTACTCATGTCTTGCCAACCATACATTCTAATGCCATAAGATATTACATTAAAAATATGAGTGTATGGTAGCATCTTATCATAAAATCCTTCAAAGATTTCACCTGCTGATACAGTATTCAAATGGTATGTCTCATCAAATGATTCTCTAAAACCACCAGCATTATTAATAACTACATGTGGATTATGCTTTTTAATTAACTCAGTTCTAAACTCTTTGTCAGTGATATCACCTGGGTCGGTAATCCACTCTTTCTCAGTTCTTGCTGTAGCAATAATTTCATATTTGTCTTTAAAGTGGTCTACAAAAGCTTTACCAATTCCTGAAGAAGCTCCTGTAATTAACATTTTTTTCATATTAACCTTCCAGTTGATTTATTAATTGGCTGTATTCTATCTTTACTTCTTGAGAATACATTCCATAGTTTTCTTGTAATGTTGGCCTTAGTTGTTCATCCATTTTACCTAATTGTTCAAAACCATCATACTTTTTCTTTTGTAAGATACCAGGAAAATGTTTTTCATATATCTCTTTTTTAGTGCTGGTATTAGATAATTTACCATACAATTCATTATTGACTAATTGTTTAGTAATATCTTCTGTCAGAAATGAAAACATTAACTCAGGAGTATATTGGAAAAATCCTGGTATTGCTCTGATGTTTAGCTTCTTAGCAAATCTGTACCAACTATTAATTTTTTCTCTTTCATAAAAATACCAAGGTGCAGGTTCATAATCATCTTTTTCGTTTCTTCTAATTTGACCATTTACTAAATCATAGTACTGTTTGATATTACCATGAGCAATATAACATTCACCCATACCCATGACTGGTATACCTTCAGCAAGTCTCTCCATGAGTAGCATGTGAGGTAGAATTCTAGGTGTTATTGAATTAGAAAGAGATGCATATTTAAGACCTTCTTCGTGTAGCCACTGCATAATTGGTACTTCATGTAAAACATAATCTAAATTATTTGTCTCACAAAATACAATAGCATGAGATATATCATGTATATTCAAATGTGGGTCATAAGTCATAATGTTGATATTGACTGGTATGTCTTGTTCTACAAATGACCTTACCATAACTTCTGATTCAGAGCCACCACTATACATCAATTCGATAGATGTACCTACACCATACGCATATTCATTTATTTCTCTGGCTGCTCTGTAGCACTCTTCTTTAAAACTAGTGGGGTAATGAACAATAGTACCAAAGTCAACTGTATATCTGTCTTGAGGTTTTTCTCTATCTACAAACCACTTTTTATTATAACCCCATTTAAAGTGATTACCTCTAGTGTAGTAATGTTCCATCATACTATTATACTATTTCTTCACCCTTTGTACCTAATACTTTATCTTTAAAAGCGTCAGGTACAAACTCTGGTTTGCCAGGCCTTACATTATTAATATCCATACTGAGTTTATCACCATCTAAAGACATCAATCCATGAGAACCTTCAACAATTTGTTTCAATCTTTTTTCTGCTCTTACTTGAGCTTTTTCAATATTCAATAATGATTTTTTAGCTAGTTCTTTTTTATAGCCAAATCTTTTAGGTGTTTGTGTCCAAAATGCATCTGGTATGAGATGGCGATATGAAACTTTTGTATCTAAAAACTCTTGTGTATTATCAGGTATTTCACTTATTTCTTTCATCTCTATTATAGACAAAGAAACGTCTTTTGTAAATAGGGATTCAATCATTGAGTATGATTGGTCAATAACAAAACCAGCCATATATGGATTTACAAAACTTCTTGATTCTTTTTTACCACCATAATACCAAGTGTCAGTATCTGAAAGTTCTTCATCATCATAGAAATGAAACTTATCTCTCAAAGTACCAAACAACATACTTGAGTATGCATCTTTCCAATCTTCTCTATACAAAAATATCCAATGATAATGATTTAATATTTGATGAGCAAACTCTTCATCAATTTGTGCTAGTATACACATATCCATTGGAAATATTTTCATGTGTATATTTTCTAAACCATACTCTTTTAATTTTTCGATTCTTGGTGTAAGACTTTCTAAGGCTTTTGTAGTTGCACCTTCACCTCTACCATTTACAGGAATTATTTCACCATGAGTATTAGATAGTGTGTTAAAGAAGTAGCCTTGAAATGCTCTTTCTTTATTATAGTCTTTTACTCTAGGTATTGGTTCCCAATGATGTTCATATACACCTGGTTGAACTCTTAAAAGTTCTTCCATAAAACTTTGAGGAACATCAGGATTATCGATTACAGCTTGTCTGAATAATTGTCTATTTAAGAATGATGTACCAGAGCGACCTATACCTGTGACAGCTATAGGTTTACCATTTGCTAGTGAGATTATCTCTTCAGTCTTTTTCAAACCAGCCACCTGTGTAAGTATAGCTTTTGATTACCATATCAATTGGCCATTTACGATTACCAGTTATGATTTTAAATCCAGTCCAAGATGTGTCTGTATTTGCTTTGACAACTTCTTCTACTTGTGTAAACCACTGATTATCACCAGCTCTTTTTAATAATTCTTTTTTAGCTTTTTGCATTCTTGTCTTTGCAACCACAGCATCAAGAGTAGTTGCTGCATCAGAGAAAGTAAATCCTTGTTTGATACCGTTTTCAAGCATCCATCTAAAATGTACTCTCCACATGTCTTCTACAACCGCAAAGATACCCATACCAACTGAATAATCTGAAACAAAAATTGTAGTTGTACATCTTGGAATTAGCTTCCATTTGTATACACCACAAATACTAATTAACTTACCATCGTCTATATAACCCCATAAGAAGTAAGGTTCATTCGGGTCAAAGTACTTGTTAATATATTCATCATTCCAGATGCCGTCAAAGTCAATAGAATCTTTTGACATTCCACTATGTGTATCTCTTAACTTTAGTAGTCTTTTAACTGGTTCTTTCCAGTTCTCATCTAGTATTTTAACTTTTTCCAAACTCATTATCTAAGTCCTGCAATGGTACATAATCTACTTTTAAATACTCTTTAAATGTTTCATGTCTAATATGTGGCTTTATTCTTGCTGATTTAATAGCCAAATCTATTGGATGTTTTCTATAACCAGTAATAACTTTTTCATAATCAAACTTTGGCTCAGTATTAGCTGGTATGACATTCTCAATAAAGACATTATACCTTTTAAAGGTATCACTATAGTTATACCAGAGTTGCTCTCTTTTATTCCAAGCTTTTGTAGCAGTCACCCAATAAAACTGTGTATAGCCATATTTTTCAGCATCTTCAACGGCCATATCTAATAACTTTGCGGTATATTCAGCTACTTTTTTATAACCTTTTAATGATGGACATGAAATCATATTACCTACATACCAAGAGGGCATTCTAGTAGTTGAGAATTTTTGAGTGAGAACTACCATCAATTCATCACCCTCAAAAGCACCAAAAGCTCTACCTTTATTTACTTCATTTGGCAATCCATCTACCCATTCGAAATGCATATGTTCATTGATGAATAGGTCAAATTGTTCTTGCACATTTTCATTGCTTCTAGATTGAACTGGTGATTTAGACAATTGAATATATCTACGCATCATAAGGTCGTAGATTTGGTCTTTGTCTTCGATAGAAAGTTGTCGCAGAATAAAATTCATAATATCTTATTATTTATTTTCGAATAAATAATTTATGAACTATATTAAACAATTTACGCGTCCGAGGTCTGAATGGTTTCCATATCAGCATCTCATTCTTTTAATAGGAGCAATTTATGCTTTGACACTTCCAGTTTCTACTGGTTGGATTGTAGCTTCTTTTGCAATGTGGTTTGCAATTATTGCTCTTGGAATTAATTTTACATATCATAGACTATTGTCTCATAGGTCATTTAAGACTTATAAGATAGTCGAGTATGCTTTTTCCTTACTTGGCATACTCGCAAATACCGGTTCGCCATTGGCGTGGGTGATGATGCATAGACAACACCACCATTATACAGATAAGGAGTATGACCCACATTCTCCACACGAACACGGATGGAAAATCCTGTTCTCTTTTTATGATGATAGATTATTTAGAGATAAACCAAGTGCTGCTTTGATGTATGCAAGACATATGTTGAAAGATAAAGTACACGGTTTCTTTCATGATTACTATCATCTTATTATTCTGTCTTACTATGCTCTACTCTTCGCCTTCGGCGGACTTAATGCTCTATTATTCTTAGGTATTGTACCAGGAATCATGGCAGTGTTTAGTACAAATATGAGCAATTATTGGAATCATATGAGTGGTTATCGCACTTATGAAACTAGAGAAGACAGCAAGAATACGCCTTGGATGTTGCCAATTGCTCTTGGAGAAAACTGGCATAACAACCATCACCATAAACCAACAAACATGTTTCCAGGTGAGAAGTGGTGGGAGCTCGACCCTGTGAAGCCGTTTATACTCCTCTTAAAAAAATGATAATACAAGAAAAAAAGAATCCACAAGAAATAATAGAATTTGATGGGACCTATCCTAAAAAGTCTCTACCAGTAGATGTTGTAGAGATTTTTCAAACACCTTTGACTGGCTCGTATAATTGGGACTACACAGTTCAAGATAATAGAATTAGAAAATTATATGACTTAGGTAAAAAATTAAACTGGGATGTAGAGGTAGATGTAGATTGGACACCAGACTTTATTGGTATGCAAGATGAAGAATTTGACTTTGAAGATAATCAATGGGCAAATCATCCAGTATACAAAACCTGGGACAAAGATAAGAAGATTGCATTTTTAAATGACATGAATTCTTGGGCTGTCAGTCAGTTCCTACATGGAGAACAAGGAGCTTTGCTTGTTGCATCACAATTAGCTTCATGTGCACCTACATTTAATGCTAAACTATATGCAGCTTCTCAAACATTTGATGAGGCTAGACATGTAGAATGTTTCAATAAGTATATACAAACAAGACTAAGAAAAAGCTGGCCTATCGGTAGAGCTCTCAAAGGTTTATTAGATAAGATATTAACTGATGAGAGATGGGATTTAAAATTTATTGGTATGCAAGTTATTATTGAGGGATTAGCACTAGCTGCTTTTAATGCAGCAAAAGAAAGTACTAAAGACCCAGTGTTTAAAGAAATGTTAGAACTCATAATAAGAGATGAAGCAAGACACGTTACTTTTGGTATTAACTACTTGGCTGATTTTGTTCAAACACTATCTGAAGAAGATAAATTAGATAGAGCTAAATTTGCTTTGGAAGCATGTACAGTGAGTAGAAATAGATTAAGAGCATTTGAAGTTTGGGAACAATATGGTTTAGACTTTGATGAGACTGAAAATTACATGAAAGAAAATGTATTTCAAACTCAATTCCAAGATGTATTATTTAGTAGGATTATGCCTAATCTAAAAAAGATTGGACTATTGCATGATGAACTCATACCTGAGTATGAAAAGTTAGGAGTTATGGGTTATGCTGACGGTGATAATGATTATGAAACTAGTTGGGAAGAATTGAGTAAGCCACTAAAATGAATGAGCTTGATAAGTTAATTGATAGCATAAATTCTTTTAGAGAGATTGAAAATTTAATTAAAGCAAAAGTATATACAGATAAGTTAATAATCAAGCTACAGGACAAAGTAAATGAAAACAAAAATACATAAAAAATTTAATGAATTCTTAGATGAAGCTTCTAAACCAGAATTTACTTTTTTAGATTTAGCTCATGCTAGAAGAAGAGGCCGTATACCTATTATTGTTCAAAAAATTAAAGATGGAAAAGAGTTTTTAACTAAAAAAGGTTTAGTTGTTTTAGATAAAAAAATAGAGATTAATGGTGTAGAACATGATGTAAAATCTATGCAACAAACTTTAGAACAACCTGGATATAAACAGGGTCAGGTAAAATTCTTTTACAAAGGTGAACCTATGTATATGGGTAAAGATAAAGACTTTTACAAAACTCCAGATTTAGGTGGTGTTGACAAAGGTAAATCTACTGCAAAAGAAAATATGGCTTTAAGTGCATTTCAAAAAGAGTTTGCTGCAGCTATGGATAAAGACGGAACACCTTATCTAAATATTAAAGTTGGTAAAAGAATAGTAAAAGCATCAGCAATTATCTCACAACCACCTTATCGTGGTGATAAAGTGCCTAAGTCAGACTTTTGTCTTTTAGGCGTAGATGGTAGAACCCAAGTTGGATTTATATCACACAAAGATGGAAGTACTGCAAAAGATTTTTTACAGTATGGTGGAGTTTCAAAAGATAAAAAATTAAAAAATAATAAGAAGGTAAATGACTTTTTAGACGCTGTAAAAAATGAAAGACCCGATGGATTACGAAGTGGAGATGCTTTTAAAAGAACTGTAAAAGACCCAGTTGTAAAAAAGAATACTGTGTATGGGCCAGAGGCAGGTAAAAAACCTTCACCATATAATGTAGATGAATTTCATCAAGGTCCTATGTTCTTAAAGAAAAAAGGTAATACCTACGAAATTGTTTCAAATCATAAAATTGTTAATCCACAAATTCCTGGTGGTGACTATGAACCTACTTATGTAGCAGGTTTTAGAAATAATAGAAATAGTGCTGGAATTAAAAATGCAAGAGTTGCTGTATATACCAAAGCGTTTTCGCCGAGAGCGAAACCGGTCTAATAGATTGCATGTTCGAAATCTAAGAACGTCTTATAATCTGATTTTAATTTTCCAAATACTCTTAATTGTATTCTTCGTGAGTTCGTCTCCGTAGTACAGTGAGGATTCGAATCATCAAAATGCCAAACCTTCCATTTAGATTCATCAATCATCTTTTCACCAGTATCTGTTTCAACCCAAAGATTAGCACCACCGGCTAGTACATTAATAGTTATAGAACCATTACCATCAGCATAATATTGTTGATTCATTTTCTTACCAGAATCAGCGTGTATAACACCAATTGATGGTGGGCTTTGTAAAATACATCTCACGGTAGTGACATATTCAAAAGGTAATTGTTCAATTACAGTTTGTGTGTAAGGTATGTTCAAATCATCTCTAAACTTCCAAGGCTGCTGATGTTCTACCCATAATGGTATTGTTCTTTGATAATCCCAACTTTCATATCTGGAACGTTCATCATGGTAGGTAAGATTAGTCATCCAAAACGTATCCATACCTCTTACAATTGACCTTGAATCTTCAGTACCTTCATAGTGTATTACATCTTTTGTTTTAGCAAACTTTTCATCTTCAAACGACATTACACCTTTCCATCTTGATTGACCATCTTCAAATGTAGTAGTTGCTAATACACTGTGTTTATCAATATCATTTGACAATAGTTCTTCTACAATCTTATGTTCACTAAAGTCTATTTGATTTTTTAATGGAGCAAATACTGGTATCATAACTTCTTTATAGCAACTAGTTGTGAAACACCTTTGATCAGCATCTCACCTTCTAAAAATGTCATATCTTTATATGTGTCTGAATTCTTCATACCAAATGCTGTTGCTTTACCTTCACTAATTCTTTTTAAGAATTTATACAGCCAAGCATTGTAATCATTAAAAGTAAACCAAGCTGCTTTACATCCTTTTTCTTTTGCGTATTTAAACTGTTCTGGAAAGATATGATTACCATGAACATACTTTGTTCTCATACTTGGCACAGTCCAAGACCTACATCCACAAATCATTACCTTTAAATTTAGCCTATAGCAAGCAGATACTCCTACTAATTTATCAGCTTGGTAGGCAAGAAATAATCTTTCATATTCTTTTGAAATCCATAATTTATGTAAGAGTGTTTCTGGTTTTTCTTCATAGCCATCAACTTGCATGTTTACAGCTGGAGGTAGGTCTTCTTGGCTGGCTTCAGCACAAAAATTAAACAAGTCCATCATTTGTATGGAGTTCATATCTGCTGGATTTACAGATTCAACTTCTAAGTAATTTTCCATTCGCATTCCATTCATGTAAAAGTTCCCAAGGATGCTTTAGTGTAATTTGAAAACAATATCTTTCTTTTTGTTTATTCTCTACACTATGAAACCATTTGTGAGTGTGCATAATAACTGGGTTTCCATTGTGTTCATGTTCATATATTAAATTAAAGTCATCATCATAAAATTTAGTTGGTTCACCATCACCCAACGGAAAGTGTATACTACCAGTTCTTAGCCTATCTTTATGTTTAGCTAATTTCATATATGGAGGATATTTTAAGAAGTTTGCTGGTCTTAAGGCCATTTGAGCCCACAGTAATATGTTAGGATTTACTCTATCATATAAGTGCTGTATGTGTTCAATTTGTTCAGTTCTAAATTCTTTTAACAAATAACCAACTCCCATTTGCATAAAACTTAAATTGTCCCATTCATTATTATTTTCTGTAAGGCCAAGGCCCAGGTGGAATTCATTGCTTTCACCTTTCATAGGAAAATGTGTCAACTCTCGCCAATCACCCAGCAAATCTGAATTCATGATATCTATCAATCTATCTTTGTCAAATTCAAAGTCTGGTAATTCAATTACAAAATCATCCTTATTCATATTATACTTATACTATAAATAGACTATGGAAAAAGATGATAAACAACTAACTGAACTAAATACCGAGGTAAAAGATACCAAAGGTCAAGTAGCCAAATTAGTACAACATCGTCAAGATGACTATGAGTACGCCAGGGAAGTCCTGTACGCAGCAAGCGAGAG
>CENW01066086.1_pt1 | contig 13991 bp, 15 predicted proteins | sample 530241 | NCBI WGS metagenome assembly CENW01 (sample SAMEA2619818, study PRJEB7988) | marine metagenome | isolation source: saline water (ENVO:00002010), including | reverse complement strand
GGTAAAGAATATAGAGTAGCTGTTAGTGAATTTGCTAAATTAAATGATAAATTATTAAAAAAAGAGGATATAGATGCTTCTATACAAGGTGCTATGAAAGTTCAAACAAGCACTGGCGGTAATGTATTAGGTTTTGATGAAAAAGCTATCGGCAATGACGGTTCGGTAAATTTATCTGCTAAAGATATTGCATTAGATAATTTAGATACTATTGTATCACAAAATGGAAATGAAGACGATAAAATTATAAGAAAAAAAAGATCTTTATTAGTTGATCATTTTGGTTTAACAAAAGATGAAACTTTAGCTCTTGCACAAACACAAATTGACCCTGCAAATTTATCTGCAGAAGAAAAAGACGATGGTGTAAGAACAATGCTCGATAGAAAATTGCGAGATGAATGGATAAATAGAGCTAGGGGCATTTATGGTATTAATACTGAAAAAGTACAAAATCTAAAACAATCAAGAGGTAGATACTATTTAGAAACACAAGATCAATTTGCTAATATAGCAGATGTTAAATCTATTCAAAATAATTTACCTAATATGACTTATAAAAATCAAGACGGTTCTGATGTAATGTCTGGTTCATATCAAGGTATAGCTGTAACAGATGGTGACAAACGTACAACTGAAAGTTTAGATCAGTTTAAAACAAGAGATCCAATGGGATACCAAAAAGATTTATTTAATAGTTTGGTAAATAAAGGATTTCACAATCCACAGCCTGTTTTTGGACAAGTATCACAAGCAATGCTTGATCGAATTGCTGCAGAAAAAAATGACGAAGAAAAAGCAAAATTAGTTAAAAAAGCTATAGAGATTCAAACTCAGCCAATAGGATATAGAATTACTAATCATAAATTAACTAATATACAAAGACCAAGAGAAGATATAATTATAAGATTTGATGATGATTTAGATACGCAATGGCGTAAAGTTGGTCAAGCTCATGGGCTTGCCCCAACAGAATGGCTTCCAAGATTTAAACCAGGAACTAACGATCCTATACAAGCGGCTCAGGGCCGAGGGAGAGATATTAAAATATCATTAGCTAACGAATATCCAGAGTTTGATATTAATAATGATGGAGCACTTGATGCAACCGAATTTGAAGCTGTTAAAAAAAGATATCCAAACGTTTTTAATCAATAATTATGTTAACACCTGAACAAGAATTAGAATTAATGAATTTTATAAGAGCTCTTGAACAAGAAGGAATAGAACAAGAGGAACTTGAAAGAAGAGCTTTGCTTAAAAAACAAGAATTAATAAATAGTACTGAAAATTTTCAAAAGCCCCCTGCGGAGACAACTGCACCTGCAGCGGGGCAAATAACACTAGAAGATTTGGTTTCACAGCCGGCAGTTGGTTCTTTGGAATCACCAAGAACTAGTGTAAGATCTCAAACTAGGCAGTCAGACATTGAAAGAGTACCAAAGAAAGAAAAAAGAACATTTTATGATACTTTTTTTGGTGATATTGAAGTAGATAAAGATTCTTTTAAAGAAAGATTTGTTAATACTTTTGCTAATACATTTCCTAAAGCTATTACTGATTTTAAATATCAAACCGCTGCTACAAAACAAAAAGAATTACAAGAAGAAAAAGAAAGGTTATTAAACGATGGCTTATCAAATGATACTTTAATATCTTTTGGAGGTACTATATCTCCAAAATCGGGGGTAACAATAGGCGAAAAAACAACGACTAAAGGACAAAGACTACAAGATATTGAAAAAGAATTAATTTCAAATGAAAATAATCTTTTAGAATCTATTATTAAAAGTAAAGAATATCAAGATAAAATTTCTGAAGTAGGAGCAGTTGAGGTATTTAATGATGATAATTCAATTAAATCTTTTAGCCAGTTAATGGATGAAAACGCTGTGCCTAAAATATTGGGTGATCAATTACCGCAAATGCTTGTTTCAATATTTACAGGTAGCGGATCTACATTTGTGCAAGAGTCTGGCCAAGCAGCTATGGATATAGCTTCTCGTAAAGCTGCTAGAAAATTAGGTATTTCTATGGAAGATTTTTATAAACTTCCTAATGAAGATCAAGCTCAAGCTATAATAGATATTGTTAATTTAGGAGAAGCAGATATAGATAAAGCAATGTCAATAGGCGGAAAAGCTGCTGGGCTTGAATTAGTTTCAAATTTTGTTACATTAGGAGGTGCAAAATTAATACCTAAAAGCTTTGTTAGAAATGCGGTAAGGGGCAATATTTTAAAAACTTTAAAAAGTACAGCGATAGGAGCTGGTAGGACAGTAGCTTTGCCTGGTGCTGTTGAATCAATAACAGAGGGCGGACAGTCTTTTGTTAGTTTAACAGGAGTTGAAGAAGCTGTAAACCCTGGTACTTTTGAAAAAGTAAAAGACTATACAGATTTTATTTTAGATAATAGAAAAGAATTTTATGAAGTGGCCGCACAATCTTTTATTGTTCCAGGACCTATAGCATTTGGTGGTAAAGTATTTAGAACAGGTAAAAGAGAAGTAATGGAACAAATTGCTTCAATGGACCCAGAATCAGCACAAACAGTTTCAAATGGATTAGCGGAAGAATTTGAAAAACAATATGAACAGGAAAAAAATAATATATACGAAAGATTTGGGCAAGGTGAAATTGATGAGCAAACAAGAGATTCACTTTTAGAAGAATTAGATAAAAAAGATGAATCTTTTTATAAAGAACTTGATGTAGTTAAAGCTTATATTAACTCTACTAAGTTAAGAAATTTAAGTGGTAATAGAAAAAAAATAGTATTTGAAGAACTTCAAAATTTATCTGAAGAAGAAAAAAATCTTGAAGAAATAGAAAATAAAATACAAGAAAACGGTGGAGAAGAAAATGTTGGGTTTGACCTTTTAAACGAATTAGTTGAGCAAACTAAAAAAGTAAATAATGTTAAAGGACAAATATATAAACAAATAGCTTTAGATGATATAGATAACCATGGAGAACCTCTTATTGATTATATTAATTCTGATGAAACGGGTATATTTAAAGGCAAAACAATAACTGTATTCAATACAAATAAAGAAATTAAAAAATTTATTGAAAATGAATTTGGTAAAGAGGGCCTTAATGATCCGGAAGTACAAAATTTATTAAAAGGAGAAAATAACGCTGTAAAAAAAGGTCGCTTTGGAATTATTTCAAAAGAAAATCAAGAAAAAAATTTAGACAAAGGGGATTTATATGCGGCTAATTCCATACACCATGAAGCTTTACATTTAATATTTGATTCTTTTAATGAAAAAGAGTTAGCAGCATTGGTTATTGAAATTAAAAGTATGACTGGGCTTGATGAACAAACTCAAAAAGCTCTTGACATGGCAAAAAAAATAGAATCTATATATAGAGAAAGAGGTTATAAAGGTAAAAAATTAAATGAAGAATTTTTAGCAGCATATGCAGACGAGCTTAAAGCATTACAAATTGAAAATCTTAGTTTAGAGCAAGGCCAAAAGTTTAAAAAACTTGCTGATTTTGTAAAAAATATTTTTAATAAAAATACAGAAAATGCTTTGCCTTTAAAAAATTTAACTGGCACAAACTTTATACAATTTATAAAAAAATATAATAATTTTAATAAAAAAACAACGCTACAAGAAAGAAAAGCTTTTATTGAAAAAGAAGATAAAGGTATTGCACAAAAATCTTTAGACAGAAATATATTACAAGAAGAAGCTAATAAATATAAAGTAGGTACTATGCCCGGTGAATTAGCTACTAGAATTGCTTTAGCCTACGAACCTTTAGCCGCTTCAATAGCCAATAAAATATATGCTAAAAATTTTGAGGGAGAGCAAGGCTATACTAAAGGCGAGTTTGAACAAGACATTGCGTTTGGTAGGCCCGATGAAATAGGCGGCGCCAATAGTTTAAGAGAAATTGCATTAGCTTATGATCCTGAGCAAGGTAGATCTTTAGGTGGCTGGTTAAAAGAAATAGGTACTCAAAGAGCTAAAAGAATTGCAGAAAAAAGAATTGGTTCTCAAAAAACATCTGATGCTAAAAAATTAGATGCTCCTGAAAGTATACAAGTAACTGCTGAAGCAGCACCTGAAGCTGTAATAGATAAACCAATATCTGAAAAAATTAATTTACCTAAGGGTATAAGTGATAAAGTTACCGCTGATATTGCACAATTAGCTGTATTAAATATACAAAATCAACTTAAAAAGAATCCTAAAGCTTCTTTAAAGCAAAAAACAACTATAAAAGAAAAAGCTGCTGCAGCTATAGTTAATAGAGAAATAGGCAAGGATATTAAAAATACTATTAAAAATTTAGGAAAAGATAATCAAATAGATTATATATCTAAAAACTGGAAAACTGTTGCTGAAGCTTTTGTTGATAAGAAAAATATAAATAAAATACAAAATAAAGAAACAAAAGATTTATTACAAAGTTGGAAAGATGGCAAAGCAACAAAAGAATCTGTATTAGGTTATTTTAATGATCCAAATATTAAATCTAATACAAGATCAGATAGAAGAAATAGGGCTTTAAATGATGCGTTAGTTTATCTTTTAACTAAAGACGCGGTTAATAAATTTGCTGTAGCAAACCCAGATCAAGCACAACAGTTTCAACAACAACAAGGTATTCCTCTTGCGCTTGCTCAAAAAGCATGGGTACGAGATATTTTAGTTGATGTGGGCACTGCTGATTTATTTGTTGATTTAAGTCTTGATGGTACTAATTTTAAAGAAAATTTAAATAAATATATTAATAGCGTAAAGTTTTTTAATAAAGAATTTCCAAATGGTTTGCTTTCGTCAAGTATGGTTTTTGGTGTTTTTGGTAAAGAAGAAGATGCTAAAGGTAAATTAGCTAAACAAAATTGGAATTTTGCAAAAAAAGAAATTGATAAAATAGATTATCCAAAAAATTCAGAAAGATTTGAATATAACGGTATAAAAACTCGTTTGCAAAAATATGGCAAAACAAAACCAAGTCAAAGATATAAAATAGGTAATAAGTTAGCAAAAGACCCCAAAGTGCTTGTTGAAGATTTTAGAATTTACAATGCTAAAAATGATGAAATGGGTACTGCATTTTGGAATAAAGCAGCAGACTTATTTAGTGAGGGAAAAAATATGCAGCATAGGAATTCTTTTTTACAATTATTAGCTGGGTCTGTACAAGAAAGAAACCACGTACACTCATTAATGGCTGAAATTGTTTATATAGAAAAAGATTTAATAAATAAATTAAAAAAAGACCCTAGTATTGAAACTGTTTGGGAGCATGCTGTTCCTAATCTTTTTGCTGCTAGAATATTAGCAAAAGCTATATTTAATAACGAACCTAATTTTGCTACTGAAATACTTCCTGATGTTAAAAAACAATTTAAGCAAGGGCTTTTATCTAAAGAAAATGCAGATCTTATAGATAATGAGTATGGAAGAAATGAAATGAGACAAGAGTTTAATATTAAAGAGGATTCTTATGTTGAAAGAGTAAATGTTATTCCAGATGTAGCTAATAAAGTTGATTATTTTGGTAAAGATCCTAATCCATTTATAAGTAATAAAGATAAAGCTGTAGCACAAAAATCTTTAAGTACTGAATTTAATAGAATATTAGAACAAGTTAAAGGTGTACCAACAAGACAGAAATTTTCTGAAGCAACAGCTAACATATTAGGTAAGAAAAATAATCCTTTTAAATTTTTTGTACCTTATTCCGCAGAAGATTACATGGGCCTTATATATCCAACTCTTGGTAAAGGTAAAACAGGTGAAAAAAATTTAGAATGGTATAAAAAAAATATTATAACACCATACGCCAGAGGTATACGTGATTTTGAAATAGATAAACAAGTTTCATTAAAGTCATGGGAAAACTTAAAAAAACAAATTAAAAATACTCCCGCTAAATTAAGTAAAGAAGGCATAAATAATTTTACTAATGAAAATGCTATAAGAATACACTTGTGGTCTAAGCAAGGAGTTAATGCTAAAGATTTAGGACTTAAGCAAAAAGAAATTGCTGCTGTAAATAAATATGTAAAATCTAAGAAAGAATTAAAAGATTTTGCAAATCAAATTCAATCGCTAACACCTGATGGTTACCCAGACCCTACAGGTACTGATTGGCTGGCAGGTACTATAACAACTGATTTAGTTAATTATACTAATACTGTTTCAAGAAAAAAATATTTAGAGCAATGGCAAAATAATGTGGACATTGTGTATAGCAAAGAAAACATAAATAAACTAAAAGCCATATACGGAGATAAATATACTGAAGCTTTAGAAGACATGCTTTATAGAATGAAAACCGGTAGGAACAGACCAACTGGTGGTAATAGGCTTAGTAATTTATATTTAAACTGGGTTAATGATTCTGTTGGTACTATAATGTTTTTTAATAGCCGTTCTGCACTGCTTCAAACGCTTTCTGCTTTAAATTATATAAACTTTACAGATAATAATCCAATAAGAATAGCAGCAACAGCAGCAAATCAAAAACAATTTTGGGCAGATTTTTCAGAAATATTTAATTCTGACTTTTTAAAATCAAGAAGATCAGGATTAAAAACTGATGTTAATGCAGATGAAATTGCTAGAACAGCGGAAACATCTGAAAATAAATTTAGGGCTGGGCTTTCAGCTTTACTTAAAAAAGGATTTTTACCTACACAAATGGCGGATAGTTTTGCGATATCATTTGGTGGTGCATCGTTTTATAGAAATAGAATTAAAACATATTTAAAGCAAGGGCTTAATGAAAAGGAAGCTAAAGAAAAAGCATTTCTTGATTTTAAAGAGATAACAGAAGAATCACAACAATCATCACGACCAGATAGAGTATCGCTTCAACAAGCAAGCCCTTTAGGGCGCCTTATACTAGCTTTTGCTAATACACCTATGCAATATACTAGGTTGACTAAAAAAGCTGCTTTAGATTTGATTAATAATAGAGGTGATTGGAAAACTAATTTATCTAAACTAGTTTATTATGGAGCCGTTCAAAATGTTATTTTCACAGCTTTACAAAGTGCAATGTTTGCAATGTTGTTTTCCGATGATGACGAAGACGAAAAGAAAAAAGAAGCTATTGGGCGTATTGGTAATGGAATAGCCGATACTTTACTTAGAGGATCTGGTATAGCGGGAGCTGCTGTATCTGCCGCAAAAAATATTGTATTAGAAGTTATAGATCAAGCTAAAGGCAAAAAAGATTTTGAAAAAGCGGCAATGGAAATTACAACATTATCGCCTCCTATAGATTCTAAACTAAGTAAATTAATGTCCGCAGGTAGAGCGTTCAAATATAAACAAAATAGAGAAAAAATAAAAGAGTTAGGCCCTACATCTATAGACAATCCAGCATATATGGCAGCCGCTCAGATTTTATCAGCTACAGCTAATATACCATTAGACAGAGCTTTACGTAAGTTTGAAAACTTAAGAGCTTCTGTTGATAGTGATACAGAAATGTGGCAAAGTATTGCTTTAGCTTTAGGTTATAGTAAATGGGATGTTGGTCTTATTGAAAAAGAAAGAGAAGCAGAGAAGTTAGATAAAGAATTAAAAAAAGCAAATGATGCTTTATTTGAAAAACTTTTAAAGCCTAAAAGAAAAAGAAGAAAAAAAGGTGAATTTAAACTAGACGATCTTTTGCAAAAAGGATTACCCGAGGGCGTATTAGGTAGAGCATATAAAGATGGCACTATGCAGATAAAGCCTGGTTTGTCAAAAGAAAAAAGAAAAAAAGTTATTGCTCATGAAAAAAAGCATTTACAAGATATAAAAAATGGAATACTAAATTATAATAATAATTTTATTTTTTATAAAGGAAAGCAATATAAAAGAACACCTGATAAGAAGGTTGTTTATAATGGCAAAAAATTTCCAGAAGGTCATTCTAAATTACCTTGGGAAGCCGCAGCAAATAAAGCAGAAAGAAAAGTAAGTTAATTTTTAAATAAATAAATAATGGGAAGAATATTATCATCTTTAGGAACCTCTGATGAAATTAAAAAATTAAGAAAAAAAAATAAAGAATCAAGAAAAGCATTTAGAGATTCTGACAAATCAGAGCAAGATTTATTAACTAATATCCAAAATATAGCGGATAATAGAAGTAATATAAAGCAAGAAAGAGAAAACAGAAGAATGGCTAGACTTGCTGCTAGAAAATTTGGTGGAGATTTTGAAAAAGCAAGAGACTTAAGAAAAGAAAGGGTAAAAAGAAGAAAAGAATTTTTAAGAGATTTTGCTTCTCGCGCTGCAACAGGAGAGCAAGCAAAAAAAATAAGTGAAGATTACGAAGGCCCAAAAGATATTCCAGGGTATATGAAATCAAAAGATTCACAAGAAGAATCTAAAAATATGATGCTCTCTACGGCAGAGGCGGCTAAACAAGCGCGCGAAGCTATAAATTCAGAAAATAAATTAGAACTAGATAATAAATTTAATTTAGGATCTTTTAGCCTTAATAGAGATAATAGTGATTTCAGTAGATTTTTAATGAATGATAAACCTAGCTTTAATAGCGGTATAGAAGAGGACTCTACACCTCAAAGAGCAATGAGAAAAGCATATAAAAACAAAAGGGGCTTTTAATTGCCCCTTTGTTTTTTAAAATATTAATCCTATTAGTATACCTACTATAGGCCCTAATATTGCCCACGCTTCTAAAAACCTAATTTTTTTAAGTTCTTTAGCAGAGAATACATTATCAGAAGTGTCAAGAATAGCATCACCTGCTTTTTTCTTTAACTCTTCTTCTAACTCTTTAATCTTTGCTTTAGCGTCTGAAAATGTAAATCGCTTTGCCATAATATTAATTTAAGTTATCCATCGCAGCTTAAACAATTCGGATCCATAGCTGCTGCTGCTATGTCTCCTCTTAATACGGACTCAGTCCTCATATAATATAGAGTTTTTATTCCGCGCTTCCATGCTTCAATATGAACTTGATTAATCCATCTAGGCGTGGCCTCAGAAGGAAATGCTAAGTTAAGTGAAACAGACTGATCAATATAATCTTGCCTTATACCTGCTTGTCTAACAAGCTCTAGCTGATTAATTTCTTTAAATGTTTTGAAAACGTCTTTTACTTTTTCGGCGTCTTCGTTTTCTTTGGATTCATATATTCTTCCTCTTCCATCGTAAAACCATCCATCAAGTTGTTTAAGTCCTTGAACGGATCCACCATCTTCCAAAATTTTATCCCAAGTTTCTTTATTATCGATACCAATTTTTCTAAGTACTTTTTTAAGTTCTAAATTTTTTCTTATAAATGTTCCTTTAGCAGATTGTTCGGTAAATACATTAGCTGCCCAGGGTTCAATACCTGGTGAACAATTACCTGCTAATTTACTATTAGACACAGTTGGAGCAACAGCTCTTAAATGTGTATTTCTAAAACCTGTTCCAATACACCATAAAGGCTCACCATATATTTCTGCTAAAGCTCTTGATGCTCTAGCTGTTTCTATTTGTATTTTTGAAAATATTTCACGTGTTTTAAATTGTGCTAATAAACTTTCAAAAGCAATTCCGTTTTTTTGTAATAAACTATGCCAGCCTAACACTCCCAAACCTAGAGCTCTGCCTTTTTCTGCACTGCGCACAGAGTTTTCAAACCCTTTCATATTCTTTGCTCTTTGAATAAACTCTTCTAATACACCATCTAAAAACCACGTTGCATCATAAATTAGGTTTGTGTTTTTCCATTCATCGTATTTATCTAAATTAACTGATGATAAACAACAAACAAAAGAATGTGACTCATCTGTATGCAATACAATTTCACTGCATATATTAGTCATATGTACTTTTAAACTATTTTTCTTATATGCTTCTGGATTAGATTTGTTTGTATTTCCTTTAAATAAGATGTATGGTTCGCCAGTTGCTTTGCGCTTTTGGATAAGCTTTGACCATTTTTGCCTTGCTTCAGGATCTCCTGATTCAAGTCTTCGCATAAACTTATCGCCAACGACAGCACACTGGTGCAAGTTAAGAGATTGTCTGTTGACATCTCCTTTAGGTTCTCTAGTTTCCAACCACTCGAGGAAGTCATTGTGTTCAATATTGATATTAGTGCTTGCAGCTCCTCTTCTAACGGAACCCTGATTGGTCGCCAGTATAGTTGAGTCATATATTTTGCAAAAAGGGACAACACCGTCTGAAGTTCCATTTCCTGTAATTTTAGAGCCGGCGGGACGAATCATATTAACTCCGATACCTACACCCCCACCGTGTTTTGCAAGTAACATCATTTCTAAATTTTTATTACCTATATCTTGTATGCTATCTGCAACATCAATTCCAAAACAGCTTATAGGCAATCCTCTATCCGAACCTGTATTAGATAGCACAGGCGAAGCTAAACACAACCAACCTTTCCATATATAATCAAAAAACTTATCTGCTAATTCAGGCTTATATAATCTTCTAGCAACAGTCTTAGCTACACGCATATAGGCATCACGTGGTGATTCACCATTAATTAAATAACCACCTGTTATTGTTTTTTTATATACATCTGTATCACCCCATGTTGGGTAATCTTCCCCTTTTTTCCAGTCGTTATTCCACATATTAATTAATTATATATATTAAATATCCTATTATTATATTTAAATTAAGAATTACTATATTCCATTGTTTAGCTAAACATACTTGTGGTGTTAAAAGTATACCACCTATTATATAGGTAATAGCTCCGATATTATCATATTTTAAAAGATATGGTGACAACATTATAAATGCTGATCCCATGTAACCTAATCTATTTGATAATCTTTCTCTAGGAGTTAGCTTTTTATCTTTAACAAGAAATCTTAAAAAAGACGTTTTAAATCTAAATTCACATACAGAGCATGTTTTTTTACCCGCGTGCTTAAAGTAAAAATTACTTTTAGCTTTATTACAAACGTTACATATTCTCATTCTACTTTGTACCATAACCAAGCCTTTACCGATCGAGGCTTGCATATTACCATAGTTTCATTTCCTATATAATAGCAAAGATCATATGTATCAGTTGTATCTTTTCTTACAATTCTTAATTCTTTATTTATATATTCTATAATTCCTTTTGATATACTTATAGTTTCTTTAGTATTTTTATCTATAATAAATCTATTAAATGTATCATTTTGAAATATTTTAACATATTCACCTTCTTGATTATACCATAAACCGTATATTTGTGGTGATTGTGCAAAAGAAATTGTACTAAATAAAATTAAAAATAATTTCTTCATAACCAGTTAATTATTATATTTATTGATATTAAAATATTTGTTATTATTGCTTGCGTAATTAATAACGTTCTTACAAAAGCCACAGTATCAGCATTTTCTTCAGCCTTTTCACCTAAAGCTTTTGCCCATATTCTCCATCCTTTTTTTACCATATATCTTCAAAGTCTTCACCTTCATTAGCTTTCGAGTAATCAGTAGGCCTAACAGCAAAAAAATCAGTATGAGTGTGCCCCCCGGTAAGATGGTAGAACCAGTCAAGATTGCTCGCTGCGATTTCGTCAAATTCAAAGTGCTCCCGTTGGTTGCTGTAACCGAGCTCAACAATTTTTTCATTAAGACGTTTTCGTATAAACTGTTTGAGGTCGTAAGACTTGAGGTTTTCAATGTCACCTTGTTCAAACATTTTATCAATGTATCTTTCTTCTGCTTGTAGCATTGTTTTTGCTGCTTTAATAACGTGTTCATAACATTCATTTTGTAATCCGTTAATTTCTTGGCACATATGTCTAAACAATTTGCACCCCATCTTACTATGTAATGATTCATCTCTCACGCTCCATTTCATTTGCTGTCCAATACCTTTAAGTAAATTACGTAACTGAAAAGAATAAAGTACTGCAAATGCAGAATATAAAGAAACACCCTCGGCAAAAGCAGAAAATACAGCAAGTGATTTACCAATACCAACTGGCTCTTTGCCCTCGTAGCTAACTAAATTATCAAATCTTGCGGCTGTAGCGGGCTCATGCAAAAACGCCTCAAAGTTTTCTAAACCCAGCGTTTCATTTAAATAAGAATATGCAACAGCATGTATTGTTTCTTGCGAACCAAACATCATGGCCATTTGTTGTATTTCATGTTTTGGAAACCACCCCACAACTTTTTGTGTCCAATAATCTGATACTGCACATTCTGTTTGTGCAAAACCTAATAATATATTACCTACTAAATTTTTTTCAGATTTAGTTAATTTTTCGTTCCAGTCTTTAACATCGCCTTGCATTGGTATTTCTGTATGTAACCAAAATGCTTGTGCTTGTTTTAGCCAACCATCTGTATAATATTCAGGATATTCAAATGGTTTATACGGTATCCTTTGTTTGAATAGATTCATTTTTTTTCTTAAAATCTTCTTTTAGTTTATCTAAAGCTTTTTTATATCCTGGTAGTTTTTTAACTAACTCCATTGTTCCTATACTTAAATCTTTTAAATGTGTTAGTTCTTGAACTAGCCTATTAACTGCTGCACCTAAAGTTTCTAACTTATGTTGCATCTCTATTAATTTACTTTCTTTCATCAAAATAAATTTTTAATGCTTCAATTCTATCATCAGCATCAACTAACATTTGTAGTGCTTGCTCTGCGTTTTTATAAAAATCATCTGTTGAATGATCTCCTATACCCGCAGCTTTTTCGCTTAACAAATCTAAGCTAAGCATTGCTTTTGCTTTATCTGCTTTTGCAGATTTTAATAACATATCATATAATTGTAAGTACATCTTTACTAAGTATTATTGGACTTGCGTCCTTATTATATTTAATTGTAATAAAATTCTCTTCTTCTGTTATAATAACAGGTTTATTTTTAAATGTTCTAGAATAACGCTTCCTAACGTATTCCTCTAGTGCTTCTTCATTCATAGTGTATTGTTAAACATAATTCTACAAACGGTAAATAAAATACATGCTCTGTAAATTTATCTTCTGGGTAACTTCTTACACCTATAAGAACACCAGGATATAATCCTGCACTAAGCTCCCAACCTGTGCTCCTCATCTAAATAATATTTTAACATTTTCATATGCCAACTTATTCTTTCTTTATAATATTCCTGTAGACTGAACTCCGTATTTTCTATGTAGTCTAACAACTTCTCCATATTTTATAACTTTCTTTTTAAGCAACTCTTTAATTTCTTTTTGTAAGAGCCGCCTATTGTACATTAACCTTGATTTTTTTTTCTCTGCTGCTTTATCAAACTCATTGTCTTGTCTACTTCTTTTTGATTTTGCGGTTTGTAAAGCGTCTTTCCAATATTCTTTTTCGTGAGCCATAATTTAAATAGTTTCCATCTTATAGGAAAAGACTCGTTGGCTCTTCCTTTACACTCTATTATATAATCTCTACCAACAAAATCAGGCGTATACTTTATACCTAATATTTTTTTTTGTCCTCTATTAACATATTCTCCTTTTCCATTTGCTTGTTTTTCATAAGATATATTATTAAAGTTAAAACCTTCTATAAGTTGGAATACTTCATTTTCATAACCTTCAAATAGCTTTGCTTTTTTTAAAGCTAAATAAGTATATTTTTCAAGACCGGAAGCAAAATTAATACCATCACAAGATATTTTTTTTGATTGTACTGGGCCTTTCTTTTTATACTTTCTTTTCATGTAACATCCTGTGTCCAGTAATTAGATTCAGGATAACGACTTATACTTTTACTATCCCGTATATAACATTCTTCAATTTCATCACGTAATACAGACCTAGCTTTTTCAATATAATTAACAGCATCCATTAATTCTTCTTGTAAATGATTAAGCCATGTATCAAGTGTTTGTTCATCTTTATCTAATCCAACACCATACTTTTTGTATCCTGCTTCAGATCGTTTAAGTATTTTTTCAATTACACGTCCTATTATTTTATCTTTTCTAGCACTCATTATTTATCTTTTACAAATGTTCCGTTAACCATTTTACCTGTTCTATTAGCAATTTCTTTATATGC
>CENW01042106.1_pt1 | contig 14120 bp, 24 predicted proteins | sample 530241 | NCBI WGS metagenome assembly CENW01 (sample SAMEA2619818, study PRJEB7988) | marine metagenome | isolation source: saline water (ENVO:00002010), including | reverse complement strand
AATGGATAGCACTAATTTTAAACAGATAGGTCAGATCGTCAAAAATGTAGGACAGCGGGCCCGCCTTACGGATCCGCTGTCTCTGATGATGGACATTGACGCGGTTAACGATATTTGCCCGTTAGATTTCGACAGAATGATTAAAGACTTGGCATCTAACAATACACAACATGTCGATCACGACATTGTAGGTATTACAGCGAACTTTGATCGAAGCAATAAGGTGCTGTTAAACGAATGGCGACCACGTTACGGACTACCAAAAGGATAACGGATATGAAAACACTAGTTTTAAGTGGAGATGATTGCGCTACATACCAGTTGGTTGATCTTGCAATAAAAATGGGGATGGATGCCGCAAAAATAATACGTGAAACCAACTTGGTTAACGAAGCAACAGCAGACTATCTGGAAGAAATTGACCCAGATGCAAATGAAGCCGGGTGGCATGAAGAAGCAGTTAACTATTTCAGTGAAACTTTAGGAATAGAAGTTATCAATTTAGAAGAATGCACAATATGGCATAACAACCAAACAGATAATTTAGTAATTCGCGTAGATGCAGCAGTAGCGAAACTAAAGGAAGCAAAAAATCTATTAGGGGAGGCGGTATGACCACCAAGGAAGAGACAATAAACATGCTCGCTAAGACAGAAATGCTCTTACACAGACTTAATCCATACTGCATAAACAAACCTTTCAGCACTCCGCTGTCTTTATTGATTGGTCGCATACACCGAGCAAAAAAGCAGTGTGCAGCCAGAAAACAGGGCAACGAACAACTACAACGTCCATACGATTTTTTAATTGAAGACTTATATAGTCTTCTTGATGACATCAACTCTCACTTAACGGAGGAACTCCAACATGAGAAAAATCTTTAACAGCGTTACTGCTATTTACGAAGAGGCTCGTGCTCAAGAACAGATCATAAGAACTGGCAACTGGCGTGAGCAAATTCAAGCAGGGATTGTAATTCTGTTAGGCGCAGGTGCTATCGGTACTGCTATTGCAGCAGGGATCGAGATCGTAGAAGCGCATGACTTTACATCAATAAGCGGTGTGCTGCCTTCACAGGTTGAGTACATCTTATTGACAATTGGCATGTGGCAAGCAGCAGATTACATCCGAGAACTGAAAGTTAAAACTACAACATCACTTTAACGGCAAGTCCAGGGGAAACCACTAATGAATAACAATGTCACACCAAGCGGTATGGATGAAGAAACTTGGCACAAATTTGTACGAGAAGTTGAGAGTGTTGTAGAAAAATATTACCCAGAACAATGCAAAACAACAAATAAAAGGAAACAAATTCAGCAGACGCTGGAGATTATTGCAATGTATATGGGTGGAGTAATCACAGAAGCAATGAGTTTGCCCATCTCAAAAGAAAATTTAGTGCAGATGCTTACACAGATGTATCAAGAAGTCTCTCCAGAAATAGAAAGTGAGACTCTCCATTAGTAAAGGAATATTTATGAGCACAGTAAATGATTTTCCAATACCTAACGGTAGTCGCATAAAAATTGTAAAACTGTCCGAAGATACTTACTGCATTGGTGAAGTACAACTCTACAACAAGAAACCGTGCGGCTTTAATGCGCTCATAAAAACAACATTCAAATCACCCGGTGCAGCAGAGCATTTCATCCACACTATCTATGCACATTTAATCGGTACGCCTGAGAACATCGTGCGTGAGGCAGAGTACAACGTGGTTGATATAAACGACTTTATAAATATGGAGGGAACAACAGATGCTTCATAATCTTATGGTGTGGATTTTTGACTGTATAAATCCACAACACACACCTCTGGTACACCACATTGTGAACTGTGGCTACCACTCTATTGGGGTTGTAAAGAACAGCAATCGTTTAAAGGTAAAACAACTTCGCTGTATGAAGTGCAACGAAGACCTTCCCGCGTTCCTCGACTCAAACAAATCAGACCACAAACAACAATACATTACGGAGATGTATCATGGAGAAACATGTAGGCAACATTAGTGTAGATGCAGGTCTATGCTGGCTAGGCGATCCTTGCTATTTCATACAAGGTTTAAACCCACCCGAAGAAATTACTGATTGGGTCTCTTTCGTAAAAGCAATTGGAACAACACGCCCAACAACACATGCTTTTGAACATACAAGCGGTGCTGAAGGACTTGGTGTGTGCGTGAGCACTGGAGTAGGCGATGGACTATATCCAGTATACGCCAACATTGAAGAAGTCCCCGGTTGGGGTGAGCGTGTTACGTCAGTCCGAATTGAATTTATAGAAAACGAAGACAACGATGGAAATTAAAGATCCCTGTGTGCATTGCGGTAAATCAACAGCGTTTGGAAGCGGCAGGTTTGTAGATCGCATAGGATACGACGACGGATGGGCTTGTGCCGAATGTATGACAATAGACAGCGATGAAGAGGAGAACAATGATGAGCTTAGATTACCCCACAAAAAAAGATTTTGAACTTGGTAAAAAATACTTAACCAATCTAAAAAAATATTCAGAAGACAAAGAACACTCGCACTGGGATGTAATCCTAGCAGAAGTATTTTTCGAAGCTGTTAATGATGACGATGAAAATTCCAAATCAATGAATCGACTTGCTACAAAATATTTTAATTCAACGCCCGAATCACAAAAACTCATTGACGATGTACTAACTTATGTGTGCGGCTGGAGATTGCATACATTAATAGGGCGTGTAGGCCAATTAACTGCCCCCGATATGAAACGAATAGATGAAGAGGACGAAGAGGACGATGATGAATAAAAAAAAGTATAGATACGAATGCACAGTAAAACTCGGTGAAACTAATCCAGTACGATATTGTGAAAGCAAAGAAGAATTTATTGAAGAAATACTTAATGAATACAACGAAGCAGGTGCAGGGTTATTTGAGATTGAACGAAGTGACATTTGCGACATAGACAGCGATGAAGAGGACGATGATGAATAAACAAATACGAGAGTATTTATTTAATTATTCGAAGGACTTGGAATATTGGATAGGAAACGAAGAAGTAGACTCTATCAATCATGTAACTAACGGTACGCCGACATTTGAAACCATTGAAGAAGCAGAAACCTACTTGCGTGGATTAGAGAAAATAATCGAAGCATTTAAAGAGGAGGCAGACGATGGCATTTAACGATTGTATGCACAGCAGAGAAGACTCCTGGGAGCTACTCGATGTTAACGGTATTTTCGTGGCACGAGTCTGTGACAAATGTGAAGCGGCAGTACGCAAACAATACAGACCAGAGATATTTACCGATATCAATTATCACGTAGAAGCTGGCGAGAGATTGGAGGAAGTATGAGATATTTTATACGACAGCGTGGAGGAAAAATAACAATCGGAGTCAAACGATTAAGAGACTTCAGAGGTGTAGAAGGATACGAATACTTTGTACACACTAGAAAAGACAAAGAACCATTAGATTGTATTCCAATATATGTATTCACAAATGGGAAGTTAAAGAAAACTGATTCAGCCGGATTATTTTTATTTTAGGAGAGCGCAACATGGGTGACAGAGCAGTAATAACATTTAACGAGTACGACAAAGCCCCTTGTATTTATCTACATTGGGAAGGAAGCAGAGAGTATGTCGAAGGTTTTCTAAAAGCAGGGCAACTCTGCCTTCAGCCTTTGAAAAGAACAAATGCAACAAAACTTATGGATGATTTAGCGCATCTCATAGCTAAACATTATTTTGAAGGCGAAGTAGGTTTTACCATTTACCGAGAAGAGTATGCCAAAGCCGACACAGACAATTGGGACAACGGCACATATATCGTAAACGAAAAAACCCTAGAAATAGTCACACGAAAGTTTTTGCCAAAAGATTACATAGATACTAGGAACGAACACAAATCAGAGCTTATCGCTCAACACATTCAAAAATCAGTAGAAGCTGAAAAGAGGAGAACAGCATGAACGTAGTAGAAGCAATAGAAACAATCAGTAATTTGGCTTTTGTAAGTCAAGACCATCAAGAAAATTTTGACAAATGGACCAAAGCACTCGACACCATCATGGACAGATGTGGAGTTGTCTATGACAAAGAACAAGATCGCCTCGTGGAGAACCGCGATCCCGATTACAAGGTTTAGCTGTGTCTGTAGTGATTAGCACAGCTAATATGGGTATGGCTTGCAGTAATGCGTAGCCTCCACCGGATGCTTGGGACAGGCAATTCCTGTCACCCTGCCCAGACTTTTTTTATGAGGAAGAACAATGTTTAACCATGAAAAATATCCACATTTAAAAGATGAAGTCGTTTACTCGCTGAATTCACCGTATATCAGACTACACCAACAGCGTCGTTTTCCACTTCATCCTCACAAAAAAAGAGGTAAAGAAGTATTAAAACTCTTAGCGAAAGACATCAGCACAAGTACCCATTACGTGCTAGACAACGAATTTTTAGATGTACTTATTCCATCAATCAAAAAATTATCCGCTAGGCATTTTGTAAACGCTTTTTGGAATGCTAAACCCCCACACAAAAAATTTTTTATTGAATGGGATATGGGTTATGCAGCAAAAAAATTAGATTGGACTGACCCGCCACTTTCTTATAGAGCAGGTGTTTCTTCCATTGAAAAGCCCCGTAGGAAAGTAACTTTTTGTATTAACAAAGAACAAGCAAAACACATGAATAGGACAAAAGAATCAGAAGAAATACGGATGGTTCCGGCTGGAAAACTAACAGAAAGCACAGTTCCCGCATCTACAGAACTTATTTTCTTTCAAGAAACCGGATTAGAAGAAATATTAAATGAAAATGAAGGAAGATTTATAGAAACAGACGACAAAAAAATACCCATTGACAGCAACAATCGAGAATTTCGAAAGTTAGTGCAAAAATCTGGCGAAATTAAAATGTGTCCACAAACAATGAGTATTTTTAATATTGACGAAAACAACGATCCAATTGCTAGAGAAGCAGTATCACATCCTCAAATAATAAAAGACTGGTTTGATATTAAAAATGATGTCGATTTTCGAAAATCTGGATTAGCAGATGTATCTGAATATATTGGCATGACTTGTCATATTTCAGCCGATGCAAAAAAAGTAACAAAGAATGCTTTAGAAGCACAAACCATATTAGAGGGTCACGAATTTGTTTCTCTTTTAATCTACTGCGGTGCAGTTTCTCTTTTAAATTACGACTGGGTTGTGGAAGAAGAGGAAGGCATTCTAGGAAAAGGCACTAAGTCAGTCAACACAAACACCTTACGCAAAGATGTTTACAAACGAGTAACCATCAACCTACCTAAAAACAAAGCTATCGCTGCATTCAATAAACAAAAAGCACGTACCAGGGCATTTGGGACTGCTGAACATAGCGTTCGTGGACACTGGCGTTTTTATAAAAAGACTGGTGTGCGTATTTGGATAGACGAACATAAACGCGGCGATGCGAAATACGGCACTGTTCACAAAGATTACACGCTTACTAAAAGTGATGATTACCTTAAAACTCAAAAGAAAAAGGCAGCTTAAATGAACCCAACACCAGAACAAAGAGAACAAATAAAAGAATTAATCGAGGAACTGAATAATTACAACAGCAACTTAAAACAATTCATACATAACGCAAATAACCACTTAGAGAGGAAACCAATACATGACGGACATGGACAAAATTCAACAGATACGACCAAAGCAGTTTGAGCAACAGCTTCATTACAAGATCAAAGCTAATGAGCAACTACAAGCCCAAGGCTACAGGAAAAAACCACAGATGGTCTGGGGTCCACCAGGAGTCGGTAAATCAGAAATTATGTACCAACAGCTAACTACTGCGGGCTACAAAGTGTATGAAATGCGGGCAAACCTTTATGACCCTATCGATGTGCGTGGCGGTATTAAGATTATCGAATTAGATAACGGCACATACCGCACTGTCTATGGCACACCAGAGGATTTACCTCCATCAGACACGACAGAAAAAGTTGCACTGCTTATCGACGAACTACCTCAAGCAACCCGTGCAACCATGAATGCTTTTCTGCAAGTAACACTCGACGGAGCTATTGGTCAATACACATTACCAATACATACACAAATACTGGCAGGTGGCAATCGTGCAGAAGATCGTACAGGTGCTAACGAGATGCCAACAGCACTCAAGAACAGGTTTGACCATTACTCTCTAATGCCTTCAGCAGAAGATTGTATTCATTATCTGCGTAACAAGGGGATAACAGAAGACGTTTGTTCATTCTTACGTTTCAAGCCCAACCTTTGCCATCAAATAGATCACACTCAGTACGCATTCCCAACACCACGTACTTGGGAAAACATCGGTCACGGCTTGCCTTTGATGATGAAAGAAATCAAAGACATGACACCAGCCGAAGCAGATGGATTCATGCACTACGCAATAGCATCCAAGATTGGTGACGGACCAGCAGGTGAGTTCATTGCGTTCTGCAAAGATGCCAAACAGATGCCTGACCTGGATGATCTTATTGCTGATCCAAAAGGTACACCAGTGCCTAACTCAATGTCAGTTGTGTACTCAACAGTTGGTGCGTTGATTAACGAGACTACTGACAAAACAATTAAGTCCATAAGTAAGTGGATCAAAAAGCTAGAAACAGAAATGCAAGTTGTCTACTTCAAAGACCTTTGCCAGAAGGATAAAGACTACAGAGAACACGAAGTAGTTGAGAAGTGGATTGATAAAAACGCTGGCATATTAAATTAAACACAGTGGAGGATCGATATGGCTTCAGTACGAATGTCACAAATGCTCAGAGATGAAATTATCGCTAGTTGTCTGCTTGATTGGGACAACGCTAATCCAAAATCAAAATACAAAGAAGAAACATCAAAACTGTTTTCAAAACTCGCTAGAAAAGTAACACCCTATATACAAGACAGCGAGCAATGGAAACTAGCGAAAAAGTTTGCACAATTTAAAGAAGAGAACTATACAGATTTCGATTACTGGATGAACTACAACTACACTGGTTCAAACGCGAGTGAGTATATAGATGCTTTAATAGAGAAAAATGATCTCGAAGGTTTCGAAGGCTGTACCACTTGGTTTAACAATATCGAAATCAACATTGCTACAGAATGTAATTCTGAAAATTACAACCAAACCTTATATTTTTTCGGCAATACTGAAGACCATCAAGCTATCCCGTTTCCAATAAATTTTGCACTTTCTCATCCAAACGCAACTAATACAAACGAAGTTCATAATAAATACTTACTAAAAACTGAGAAAAACTGGAGCGCCCCAATGAATGGTTCTTTGCTTTTTGAGTGCAGTATGTCTTGGAAACGCTTTGAGAAATTGCAGAAACTTGTTCAAAAATACAATACCTCAAAAGAAACACGAGAAATTTCAAGACGCGAATATCGAGGCACAGTTACTAAATTAATAGGCGCTTGTACTTCAGTAAAACAACTGCTGGATAAGTGGCCTGGGGCAGACAAATACTTGCCTCAAAACGTGAAAGAAAAACTCGCATCTAAAACAACACGATCAAACAACACTGCCCAACGCGAAGAAGTGTTTGCAAACATCGACATGCACAACCTCAACAAGACTGCTGTTAAAGCGTCACTATAAGGAGAACAATGGATGAATGAACACATTGTCCGTGCAAGGTCCGACCTGCTGTTTACCGAGCCGTTCTTCGGTACGTTACTGCTAGGTCTTGCACTGATCCACGACTCAAAACGTATTAAAACAATGGCAACAGACGGTAAATCCCTGTTCTATAACGAGAAATTTGTTGCTGGATTATTCAAACTTTTACTAGTCGGTGTCCTTGTGCATGAAGTTTTGCACGTTATGTTATTGCATCCAATAAGGCGTAATGGGCGCGATCCTGATAAATGGAATGTCGCTTGTGACTTGGCAATCAACCCCATCGTTATCAAGTACGGCTTTCAATTGCCACCTGACAAACTATGGGATGACAAATACGCTGACTGCACATGGACCGCTGATGACATATACAACGACCTACCTGACGACTGGCGCGAGAAATACGATGTTCCTACTTGGGGGGCAGTAAACGACCTACCACCAGAAGCAAAGGTTAATCCAGCCGAGTTCGAAACAAATGTTCGCATCAAAATAAACCAAGCACTACAGCAAGCAAAAGAGGCTGGCAAACTTCCAGGCGACATCGAACGTATCTTCGGTAACGTACTCAAGCCGCTGGTTAACTGGACTTCTGTACTATGGCCTTTCTTTACCAGCAGAGGCGGTGAAGAGTTCAACTGGCGACGGCCCAATCGTGGATACATTGGCGAAGACATCTATCTGCCGTCAATTGACAGCGACCTCTGTGGACCCGTCGGGATTATTATTGATGTTTCTGGTTCTACGTTCGAGCATGTCGAACAGTTCTGGGGTGAGATCGTTGCCATCATGCAACAAGTACGACCCGAAAAACTGTATCTCGTGCAGGTCGATACTCAAATCCCAGAAGACAGGCCACCAATAATTTTTACACCCGAAGATGATCTGCGGTTACACAAGTTCGAAGCAGGTGGAGGAGGTGGTACAAGTTTCGTCCCTGGCTTCCATTGGCTTGCTGAAAACGCCCATGATCTCGAAGCTATCGTCTATTTGACCGACATGGAATGTAATATATACCCCAGAGGAAAAGACGTACCACAGTGTCCTGTGCTATGGGTAAGCTGCCATCAACGCGATGTGAGTGCAAATGTTCCCTTTGGTGACGTTATCTACATGCCCCCTAAAATTGATTAGCCCAACTAATAAAATTTTTGTTGACCTGCTTGATTAGTCCAACTAATATTGTTCTATACGGAGTAACACACAATGGATATTCATGAATTCCTTTCTGCCTCTAAAGAAAATCGAGCCAAACATTTAGACCCTCTTCGATCTGATTTCGAAGAGTATGTATTTTTGTGGTTCAAACAAACTCATGCAGAGGCATATAAGGACTTAAAAGAAAAATTTAATAACTTATATAGTCAAGTTTATGCAGCCAGAGAATCAGAAGCCGCAAACGCCAGAGCACAAGAAGAATTTGGAGACATCCCGTTCTAATTTTGTCGGTAAACATTTGTTAATTAACACCCATCATTTAAAACCAAATGATTGGCATTTGTTAATTAGCACTAATGAACTGAACGTGTTATCTGACAATGAACGAACTCAGTTATTTGTAACTGTTCCAGAAGGGGATGCTGAAGTTTATGAAGGGCTTATTCATAAAGGATACAGCTTCAACTTCTGTTATCTAATGCGTTCAGCCAGAAATCATAATTTCTCTGCAATTCACATATCCATGACAAATCAGCTAGATAAAAATTACACAAATTATTCCGATGAATGGACTTGGTTTGACCCTGCAAAAATGATTGCCGGAGAAACACCTCCTATTCTTGTTGATGATAAATTTAATCCACCGGACCCCCCGCCCTGCGATGGGATGGAACCAAACTAGTTTCTTGTTACCTCTTCCTAGTTTGATGCAGTCCAGTCTGCTGCACTGGTAGTTCCACAAGCAGCACCAAATTTATGAAAAAAGATGAAGTCAGAATAAAAATTAAAAAAGATATCGCTGAGTTTTTAGCAAAAGGTGGCGTGATTAAAAAAGTACCTAAAGGATATAGCACAGTTAATCCGCACCTAACACATAGAAAAAGTCGAGCAATCGCTATTCAAAAAATACTTCACGATAAATTGTTCACGGATAACAATAGTAATGACACTGATAACACTTGATTTCGAAACATATTACTCTGTCGAGTATCAGCTAAGTAAACTGACTACTATGGAATACATACGCTCCGATAAATTTAAGATTTGGGGCGTAGGCATCAAGATCGACAACAACGACACCGAATGGTACAGCCATGACGAAGTAGAAGACTGCTTGGCAGCTATCAATTGGCAAGAAGCAGACCTCGTTTGTCACAATGCACTATTCGATGCAGCTATATTGGCTGAACGATTCAATATTTTTCCTAACTATTATTACGATACCGCTTGCATGGCTCGTGGTTTGTCGCCCAATACATCGGCAAAGCTGGCTGAAGTTGCCAAGCGGTTGTTTGATGATGAGTCAATGCGAAAGGGCGATGAACTTGTCAAAGCCAAGGGCATCGTCGATCTACCGCCAGAAATCGAAGAAGAAATTGCCAAGTATTGCATCCAAGATGTTGATTTAACTTATGCAATCTACAACAAACTGTTGCCTGGATTTCCACAATCTGAACTAAATTTAATTGATGCAACAACTCGCATGTTTTGTCAGCCCAGTCTCGTCCTAGATAGAGAACGATTGATCCAATCGCTCAACGATGAGATTGCCAATAAAGAAAAGAAGATTGAAGCTGCGGGCGTTGAACGTGCTGTTCTCGCCAGCAATCCTAAGTTTGCTGAATACCTGCAAGATGAACTAGGCATCGTGCCACCTACCAAGACCAGTCTGCAAACCAACAAGGAAACCTTTGCCTTTGGCAAATCTGATCCAGCGTTTATTCAAATGCAAGAAATGTATCCCCAATATAAAAGCATTTGGGATGCAAGGCTCACAGTTAAGTCGCGGCTGAAAGAAACCCGCGCCTCTCGTTTGCTTGCAGCAGCAAGATCAGATCGCAAGCTCAATATACCACTGAAGTATTACGCAGCTCATACTGGCAGGTTTGGCGGTGTTGACCGACTCAATCTACAGAACATGCCTCGCGGTTCAGAACTTCGTAAGTGTATTGCAGCCCCTGATGGGCATCTTGTGTATGTGGCTGATTACAGCAACATCGAAGCCAGGATGTTAGCGTGGCTTGCGGATGAACAAGACCTCTTACAGCAATTTGCCAGCGGGACGGATGTGTATGCAGCGTTTGCTTCTACTATATATAACCGCGAAATCAATGGGAAAACCGATCCCACTGAACGATTCGTAGGTAAGACAGCCGTGCTCGGCCTCGGTTACGGCATGGGATGGCGTAAGTTCCAAGCTACCCTGTCTAGCGGATCGAGTGGTCCTGTTGTTGAATTGCCTGACAGCGAAGCAATGTCAGTTGTTTCTAATTACCGCAGCAAGTTTTACAAAATAGCTCGTCTGTGGAAAGTCGCAGATCAGATGCTTGCGTGGATGATAAACGAAGCCTATCACGGAAATACTTACGGGCCTGACGATTTATTGTGTATTGAAAAGAACAGCATCCGTCTTCCTAACGGGATGTCGCTGAACTACACCAACTTACGCAACGTCAATGGTGAATACGAATACGAGCGTCATGGTAAACCGATTAAAATTTATGGTGGTAAGCTCGTCGAAAACATCATTCAGGCGCTTGCACGGATCGTCATTACTGATGCACTCCTACAAATAAACCAACTGAACAATCTCAAAGTCGCTTTCACCGTGCATGACGAGATTATTGCAGTTGGTCCAAAACAAGACCCAGACACCACAATGGAAACCATCACGAAGATGATGGAAGTTCGTCCACCTTGGGCAAGCACTTTACCGCTTGCAGTTGAAGGAGGCTATGCCGACAGGTACAGCAAATAATGGGACGACTTAGCTTAACAAGATTTTGTGACCAGAAAGTTATCATCCACAACGACCAGGGAGAGATATCATGTGTTGTTCGCTTAAATAAAATCAAAGACAACGGCAGCGTTGTACTCACCTTCGAAGCTGAAAAGGATGTAAAAATCAGCCGCGAAGAAATCTATAAAATTAACTTTCCACGATAGAGACTCCGATATGACTACTCCTATATCGGTCACATTTCTGTCAGATGGCGAAGGTAAAAGAAGTCTCGCAAAGGAATTCGTAGACGACAAGTTCCAACCGTATCCAATGATTAAAAATGTTACGTCACATGATAAAACGATTGTGACGCTAACAGACGCACATACAGCAATCTTAGACCATGCTCATCAAGGCCATTGCCTATTAAAAGGTCACGTAAATGAACCTCTCTCAAATGAAAGTAGGGCAGGAAAGATTGCAAGACATGAATACACTAGCACAATGGTTTTGGATATCGATGGGCTTGAAGTCCCCGGATATGTGACCAAAAAGAAATACAAAAGGTCTGATGTAAAGCAGATGGCAGAGCAGGTTGTTAATCTATTCCCAACTGCAATTAAAAATACATCATACATAGCACAAGCTAGTGCATCGACAGGTTTTAAAAAGAATCAAATATCTCTGCACATTATTATGTTGCTGACCATACCTGTTGAACCAAAGACTTTAAAACTCTGGCTCAAATTTTGTAATTACACAATACCAACATTCGAAGAGCAAATTGAATTGTCAGTTAACGGACACAGTTTGAAGCACACACTTGATATCTCAGTGGCTGACAACTCAAAACTAATATTTATTGCACCACCAGTTTTTCATGACAGCAAAAAAGACCCATTTGCAAATAGTGATGATCGCATTGTTCTAGTCAACAAAAAATCAGACAGGCTCGATCTAGCCAAACTCATTAACTCATCAAAAATTAATGCACAGACTAACTTTCAACTAGAAACAAAAATTAAAAATGAACTTAGAAAAACAGCAGGTCTCAACCAGTCCAGGGAAAAGATTACATCAGGTGCTGTCCACGGCCAAATACATTCTATTTTGGAAAATCCAGACAAAGGCAGCATTCATGTAGTCGATATCACTAAAATAGAATCTGCAACGAAAGATGGCAAGGTCATCGAGAGAACCATAGTGCGCTGCAATATCAATAATGGTAACAGCAACGCCTACTGGTTTGACCTTGCCGACCCTCGTTTCATGCACAACTTTAAGGGGGAACCAATCTTTGAGATTGAAAAAATGGATAGCGATTTTTATCAAAGTATTTTTGATCGTTTCAAGAAATTCCAAAGCAAAGAAAAGAAAAACTCGTACCCAGTAGTCTTTCGAGACTACAACACAGATCGAATTATGGGTGGAATTTACAATCCTGATGAACGACAGTTTCTAAATCATTTTGATCTAGTGCCAATCAAAAAAGAAAACGTGGAATCGTTTATGTATGCTCATGGAGCACCCGCACCACGCTACATGCCAGAAGGTAATGTGTTTTTTGATCCTACAGACACTCAAAAAGAAGGTATTGTTCTCGATCCACAGACAAATACTTACCAAATAAACCAATACCAACGCTCAATTTATGAACAAAATCATACACTTCCAGCTAAACCTCTCAAGTTTGGCGAAGCTATAAAAATTAAAAAGAAATGCCCAAAGATATATACCCTCATCGATCACATGCTTGGCAATGGCAAACCCGAATTTGAACGCTTCATTAACTGGTTAGCATTTATCTACCAAACAAAAGAAAAAACCGGAACCGCTTGGGTCATGACCGGAGTTCAAGGCACAGGTAAAGGTCAATTTTACTATCGAATACTGCGACCAATCTTCGGTGACGAAGGGCAAGTTCCCATGAAAGCCCTAGAAAATATTGAAGAGCAATTTAACAGATTCATGACCAGGGCAATGTTCTTGGTAGTTGACGAGTTTCACATGGCATCTGCACACCAAGGCGCAAACAAAATGGCTGCAAAACTCAAGAATCAAATCACTGAAAACACAATCACTATCCGAGAAATGCGTACCGACCAGCGGGAACAAAAGTCCTATACCAATTTTATCTTTTTAACTAACAAGCGAGATGCTATTCGGTTGGAAGAGGGGGATCGACGATACAACATTGCCCCACGGCAAGAAACCAAACTTGTTGATGCCCATCCCAAGTTAGTAGACAACCTCGAAGAAATAAAATCAGAACTACAAGACTTTGCTAATTACTTATCTAATTTTGAATACGTTGAAAAATTTATCAGAACTCCAATCGTTAACGTATCTAAAGAAGAAATGCGACAGCTTGCAATGGATGACTATGAAGAGTTTTTCCAAGCCATTAAAGATGCAGACATTGAATATTTTCTCCAAGTGTTTGATATCGTTCCTCGCGCAAGTGACATCGATATGATTTCAAATTTAGAAACATCCAAGCGATACGTTAAAGGTTGGTTTACAAAGTACAGCAACAAAGAAATCATGATTAAACCTGATGTTCTGCAAATTATATTTGATGTCATTTATCAGTACCCAGTTTCA
>CENW01043830.1_pt1 | contig 14127 bp, 12 predicted proteins | sample 530241 | NCBI WGS metagenome assembly CENW01 (sample SAMEA2619818, study PRJEB7988) | marine metagenome | isolation source: saline water (ENVO:00002010), including | reverse complement strand
CTTCTAACATGGAAAAAATCTTTATTTTTATTTTCTGGAATTAACAACACTAATCTCAAATCTTCACCACTTATGGCAACATCCTCACGAAGACCGATTGGATTATTTTCAATATAGGTTCCTGATCTAATTCTTATAGTGTCACCTTTTTGAGCAATTGCAGCAGCAGCACCGATAGTATATTTTGCATCACCTTCAAGTAATCCACTGTTAGTATCACATCCATTTTTTGTTACCCAAATAGTTCTTTTTGTTTGTACACCAGATGGTCTCCAAGAAACACCTATACCAACTCCAGTTACATCAAAAGATGATAAACGATAATCAGTCTTACATACACCTACACCACTATTATTGAAGAAATCAAGTATTTTTGACTCTAATTCTAGATTACCTCCTACTTTAACATTTTCCCCTACGTTCATATTTTTAGCAACTCCAACTCCTCCATCTATAACAACAGAACCAGTAGTTGGACTCGATGACTGGTTTGTATCATTTACATCCAATCTTCCAGCAATTACTCCTGAACCACCAACATGAATATTTTTAGCTAGACCAAGACCACCATCAATAACAGCCGCACCAGATGTTATGTTCGTTGATTCTGTTGTATCATTTACATCTAATCTACCCTCTATTACTCCTGAACCGCCAATATTAATATTTTTATCAACACCCACACCACCTTCGACAACTAATGCTCCTGTATCTTTATCTGAGCTTTGAGTTGTTCCATTAATTTTTGTGTCATCACCAACAAATAATTTCTTAACTATTCCAACTCCACCATCTATCTGAACTGAACCTGAAGTGGTATTTGTTGCATCAGTTGTATTATTAAAAGTTGCTAGTCCATCAACGTCAAGAGTGTTATTGAGAGTGGTTGCTCCATCAACATCTAAAGTATCTTTGAGTGTTGTTGTACCATCAACGTTTAAAGCAGAGTCAAAATCAACATCACCTGTTGCATGAACTGTTCCAGTAATATCAAGTGCAGCAGATGGATTACTATTATTGATACCAACGTTTGATAATCTATAGATATTATTTCCATTATATCCCCAAAAATCTTTTGATTGTATATCTGCAATCAGAGTGGGGTTTGAGGCATTTGGAACCGCAACTATGTTATCAACACCAGTACCTCCACTGTTTATTTGAGTAAAATTTAATACGGTAAATGATTGAGCAGCACCAACAGTAGGAATATAGGTACCATTTTCTTGTACAAAAACACCTTCTGAAAAATCAGGTTCAAATGATACCCAACGAATACCATTTTCATCTCGATTCATAAAGAAACCGTTTTGACCTGGCGAACCAGCTGAATCATAAATATTTCTTGCTACTCTTATGCTTCCATCAACATCTAATTTGAGAGGTCCGTTTGTAGCATCATTATATAATCCACTAGTTACTGCCCAATCGCCACCAACTCTGGTAGTTCCGATTCCAACAGAACCAAGTCCAGAAACAACAAATGTCGATTTCGGAAGTTCGCTTTCTTTATCAATGTATGTTCCTACCTGTAAAGCGTCATCTGGTTGAGTGGTTCCAATACCAACTCTTCCAGAATCGGTGACTACAAAAGAGGTATCTTCTGTATTATTTACTTGAAATTTAGCATCTGGTTGAGTAGTTCCAATACCAACTAAACCAAACTCATCTACAACAAAAGAAGTATCTGTATCATTTACTTGAAATTTAGAAACTGGTTGAGTGGTTCCAATACCAACTCGACCACTTATAAGTCCATTCTCATTACTCGTAGAGGAAATTGCAACAAAAACTGTACCAGAGGTGCCAACATTATGTTGTTGATAAACAGTCAGATAATCAGTGTTTATATCATAATTAAAAGTTGTGCCTATAAAAGTTGAAATACCATTTACAAATAAATTTTGAGAGAGAGTCAAACTTGTAAGTTCGACATTATCTGCCCATAATAAATTCTCACTCTTTATATCAGCATAAACATCACCATAGATGTATACATCGTTATAAAATTCAACTTTTTGATTAAAATTACGTGTATCTGACGAATCATAATCAGGTATCGGAATATCACCCCCCTCAAATCTTGACATTATGCTTTACTCCATAAGTCTTCAGATACAGTAGTACCAGATAAAACACTGCCAAGCCAAGCAACTTCACGAACTCGTATTTTTCCATAAGGTGCAGAAATATAACAAGTATTTGAACTCATGTTTATTGAATCTGCTGTAACTTTAAATTTACCACCAGCCTTAACTTCAACGTTTTTATCAGCATCTAAAATTATATTTTGACCTGTTACTTTTACATCACCATTACTCATTGCAGTAATAGTGACATCTCCATTTGCTCCTATAATATTAACGCATACACCCCCTCCTCCAACTTTATTTCCACCTACAACTTCAATACACTGATCATTATATATGTGGTACAGTCCACCTTCTGTCATTCCAACTGCACTAGAATTTCCATCTTTACCAGAACCTAATAAATCATACACTACTGTTCCATTATATCCCATCTGGGGATTACCAGTATCAATTCTAAAGTGTGGACCAAACGAATCGTACTGTCTTAATTGCCAATTTTGTTGTTCTTCGGGTCTTTCTGACATGGTTTTTTTATTATGTTAATATTTATTAGTAGTAACCACCACTAGGAGGACTTGGTGGACTTGGTGGACTAGGAGGACTAGGAGGGCTTGGTGGACTGGGAGGACTTGGTGGACTAGGAGGACTTGGTGGACTAGCAGGACTTGGTGTAGTCGAATCTGAATTCATACTGCTTGTTGAAGGTGTAGAAGACGTAGGATTATATGTCATGGAAGGTGAAGAAACAGTTGTATATGAAGTTGTTGATGCAACAACAGATCTTGAACTTCTACTTTCTTGAGGTGTATCATAAATTATAGAATCACTAGCACTATGTGTTGATCCTGTCATTTTTACTCCATTTGTCATAATATGGAATGCACCGTAATATGGTTCTCCATTTACAAACCCAACAATTCCATCACGAGGTGTAACACAATCAATTACTTGTTTGATTTCACCTTGATATTCGGGTCTTGGTTTTATTTGAGCTTTTAATACAGCACCTGTCCCTGTAGAAGTTTCTATAGTCATCTCAGGTAACTCAGTAACTAATTCTATGTTTTTAATTTCAGGATTTGGTGGAATTACATTTAATATTCTACCTCTTTCATCAAGGAATTTATCATAAACATTTCCTTTATCATCTCTTATGACATCTTCATTTTTATAATTCCTACCTGGATTTGCCACTACAACATGATCAACAGTATATTGACCATCATCGTCATCATCACGTTCAATAACAGGATAATTCTCACCAGGAGTCACAACATAAATGTCAACTACTTGTTGATATGTTGGTGATTCAGGATCGTAGTCAACAACTGCTTCGGCAACAGCACCATAACCCTTATTACAAGTATCTGTAATTTCAATAAATGGTGGAGTAGTATATCCTGACCCACCATTTGTCATCTCTATACCAATCAAACTTCCTGTTTGTTCTGCGAATGTATCTCCAACAATCGCTCCGATAATTGGAGCAGCTGATGCACCTTCTCCTCCACCACCAAAAATATTTACTTTGATTCCATTACAATTTAAAGGTGGTCCTGTATAACAATCACTTAGTTGACTGCTAAAACCAGGTGTGCTAACATCAGGTCTCATAAAGTCAAATATACCAAGATTACCTAAAATACCACCAGGACTTGCTGCTGCTTCTTCTAACTCTTGAGCAGCGTTTGCTACATCTAAAATTCTCTCAGCTATATTTTCTAAATTTATATTTTTAGGACCTGCTCCTATAATCCATCCATTTGTTTTTGATCCTAAATTAGTATCAGGTAAATCACAATTAAAAGCATTTGCTAAACCTAATAAACCCTCTGCTTTTGATCTTAAAATATCTACTAAATTACCATTAAATATTTTTGAAACTCCTTTCATGAGTCCTCCAAGCTGATTGTTAATACCGTTTATGATATCATTAAATATAGCTCCGACAAATTGATCACCAATACAATCAGTAAAATTTTTTACATTATCTAAAAAACTAACTAGAATATTACGAATAGATCCAAGTAGATTATCTGTAATAGCTTTTACAGCACATGGTAAGAAATTTTGTATTGCCTTTAGTGGACCGACCATCGCAACTTGAGCAGCATTTCCTGCTTTTTTTGCTATTGCAGTATTTTGAGTCGCTAATAAAATTTTACCATATACATCCTTATAAAGATCATGCATGCCTTGATTTAGTTGCGGTGCTAGATCTGAATATGTTTTATTAAGTATACTAGAAGATAAACCTTGAGATATTCCCGAAATTTTACCACTCATGTTACTTATTATTGCATTTTTTTGTGCAGGAGTTGCATTTTGATAATCTTTTATTCCATTTGATAATTCATTCTTTATCTTTGAAGTGGGTGAATTAGGATTATTTCCAGCAAAGTTAACTGTTTTTCCAATCGCAGAACTTGCTGATACTTCAGGAAGTCCAGTTTTTTGTGATATTTCTTCTGCTAAATTTTGATCTACTTGTCTAGGTGATCTTTGAGAAAATTTACCTGATTGATCTCCACCCTCACCTTTGATCATATAATCACTTGCTTTAATTTTACTGGTATATCCTGTAAATGGCATGAAGGGAGATGTATATTCTTCATCGCCACCATATGCTGGATTACCAGGTTTTGCAAATATTCCCATGACAACAGGAAGTTGTGCATCATCACCATCAAGGAAAAATCCCATGACTGTATCACCTGGTGAAACTCGCACAGATTTACCACGATTCGCCTTTCCTGATCCACCTTGTGGAGATAATAAAATTTGTGCCCAAGGTAGATTTTCATTTGGTAATTCAGTTATATCAGCAGGATGATAACCATATATACGAACCTTAACCCTTGTTCCCCAAGCATCACCAATTTCTTGTATTTGATTAGATTGAGCATCCTCTGGTGCTACTTGTCCTATCCACCATCTGAATCCATCTTTACCTAAAAAATTAGTTTTTAATAAATTATTTTCAATCATTTTCTTCCGTATGAATCTCTTACTAACTTTAGTTGAGAGTATGAACCCTTAGAATCAAAGTAATGAGCTAACTCCTTTATCATATATAGACCACTTGTCTCTGGATCAGATGTTTTTCTTTTAGTGGTTGAAAGTTGAGGGAATTCACATCTTATAATTGATCCTGCGTTTAGATTAGTATTCAGAGGAATTTGTGCTTCTACTACTTGAGTGAAAATTTGATTATATCTCATCATCGCTTGAGCATGAATTTTTTCTGGATCTGCATTTCTTTCAACTGAACTATCCCATCCAGTATTTACAGCATCTTTTTCTACTGTTCCAATATCCAACATACCTACAAATATTCTGCTCGGTAAATCTCCAAGTGTTTTATCACTATTTTGATCAATTTTTGGTAATTGTATTTCCTGATCTCCTAAATTATTCGCTTTCCCTTGATAATTATCAGATGTAAAAACTGATATTGATGGTTTGAATGATACAGGATTAATATAATATCTTTGACTACTATAAGCACCTCTTTCAAGTTTACCTATTAAATCCTGATTTCTATTAATAGCATATTTTGTTATTTTAAAATCTTTATCAGGATCATCTGAGGAAATAACGCCTGGTGTAAATTTAAAATCTTTCTCATAGGGATCCTGTTCCATTAATTTATCTATTGATTTAAAATTAAATCCACCTTTAGTTTCATAAAAAACAAAACCAGCTGTAGAGTCCTCGCTTGGTTTTGCACTACCAGAAACTGACTTAGATGCCAACCATGTCAAAATTGTAAATGGTTTTTTCATGTTACCTAAGAATCCATATGGATTTTGAGTTTCATCAATATCACTGGATTTAGCAGTTCTTAAATAATTTTTGAGTATATCAGAAACAGAATCAGAAATTTTTTGTGACGTTGGAAATTTTTTACCAACTCTCATCGTTTCATTAGTTATTGCCTCTCTCGACACTAAATTTAAAGTAAATGATTCAGTTCCCTCATCAATTAATACATTAGTCACAGATGCAACATAGAAATAATTTTCCACACTTTCACTAAAATCCAAACCTTTATTAATACTTGAATTACCTGCCACCTTAATTATAAGTCTCTCTCCACCACGAAGTGGAAGTCCATTATAAACTGATTGTAATACTCCATCTTTTCCTTTTATTGACCCTCCAGTATTTGTAACTATTACTCTTGCAGTTAAATATGGTGAAAATATGTTCTCAAAATAAGTGAACGCAATCACACCACTTGATATATCAACAGTTTTTGATTGATCTGCCGATTCAATAATAAATTTTTCGTAAATTGATTTGTTTATTGCTGCCATTATGTGTTAAGAACTACTGATTGTATTTTTTTAACGACCCTTTTTTCATTATCAATATTAAATTCACCAAGGTTATTCAGTCCTTTACTACCACCACCATTACTTACGTTCATAGATGGTGTGTTCACAGCGACTGCCTTTTCCATAATAACAATTTTATTACGATTAGATCTTGATTTTTGCATATTAATTCTTTGTCTTCTTCTGGGGGTTACTTTTTTCTCCACTTCTGGTTCTTGTGATAAAGTTACTAAGTTTTTTATTTTTGATAATCCAGAATTTACATTAGAACTATTATCTTTTTTATCTTCTGTTTCTACATTTAATTTGTCAGTTTGTTGTCTAGCTTCATTTCCAAAGAAAGACTGTGAAAAATTTTTAATAGATGATAAAAATTTATTATCATCCTTTTTATTTTCCTCTTGTTGTTCATTTTCTAAATTTTTACTATCAATAGTCTCTCCTTTTTCTCTTGATTGATTAGATTTTATTTGATTCAACTCTCTTTCATTTCCTATACCTTTTATAATTTCTTCATCAGCATTACCACTAAGTTTTGTTGTTGTGGGTCTGACTTGAAATGCTTTTGATTCATCATCTAAATCTGTAACCTCATCTTGCCTCTTTTTAGCAGCAGATCTACCCCTCTGTTGATTAGTATCATCTTTTTCCTCCTTTTTATCATCACCAACCAATCCGTCTATATCATAGTCGCCATCAACAGTTTGAAGTCCAACAGCAATTCCTCCTGTGCTACCTACTTTTCCAATGTCTATTAAATCTCTGTTTAATCTTCTTAAATTTATATCAGCAGATTCAAGTTGCTCTGTATTTTTTGATCTCAAAGCAAATAAATCAACTTTTGGAAGTTTTGAAAACGCTTCAGCAATTCCTCTACCAAATCCTACAATAAAATCCTTTATACCGCCAATATACCCTGTTAGCACACCAATAGTTTTTCTAATAATGTTTATCAATCCACTGAGTGATTCTAGAATTTTGGGTAAATTAGTTACAAACCATCCTATTAATATTATTCCAAAGAAATCAAGTATTCTTCCAAGAAATCCTTTTGTACTTCTTGTCACTACATTTCCCTGTTTTTTTGTAACACCAGATACAGTCGAGGATTCAAGTTCATCCTCTCTCTGCTTTCTTCTTACATTTTCTCTTCTTTTTCTAAAAAATTCATTATCCTTGCCAATCAGCGTTCGTTTAAAGTTATTACTCTCTCTTGTTTGTTTTATGATATTTGAGGCTATATCTCTTGATTTTGATAATCCCTTTGTAAAACTAGTGACTGAATCTTTAATCGAATTAATACTAATCGATGATTTAAGTAATGAATTTCTTCTTGATCTAATAGACATTATACCACCACGTTAAACAATGACTCTGTAAGAGCGATAGATGAATTAGCAAAATCTGATGTAGGTATGGTTGGTAAAGAATCACTTGGTGATGAAGAACTCGTTCCACCTGTAGCAGCAGTTGCAGGAACACCATTATTAGCACTTGCCATAGGAATATAACTTATTTCAGGAGATTGATCCATATTGGATACAGCACTCGCTATGTTCAGTTCTTTTTTAACATTTATAGGTGTTACGTTCTCAGATGAAGAAAAACTAGTTCGAGTTGGTCTTACTCTTGATACCTGTGCATCTGAATTAGAAACTTCTTCACTTTCTACTCTTGTATCATTTGTTTGTCCTTCATTTTGCTTTTTTCTTAAACCCGATACTGTATCACCAATATATTCACCACTTATTGCACCAAAAATTGATAGAATAGATAATCCAACGACTCCTGCAACTGATGAAGCGGGTTCGGGAATAACAGCCATACCAACTAAAAATGGTATAAGTCCCCCAAGCGTTTTTCCACCTGCACCTAAAGCAGCTTCTTTTTTAGTTTGATCTGGTTTTCCATCACCATCTCTATCCGATCTCCTTTCAAGGAAATTACCGACTCCAAATCCAATTTCAATTAAAGATCCTATGACTGGTATATTTCTTAAAAATCCTTTTGCTCCTTCTTTTGCAACTGTTTTAGAACCTGCTTTTGCAACATCATCAACTGCACCTGTTATAATTTTTTTACCAGTGACTGATTGTATAAATTTTGTTATTTTATCAGCAAAAAATCCTGGAGCCAGAGCAAGTGGCCCAAGCACAGCTGCTCCTGCACCCTTTAAAATTTTACCAGGTGCATTCTTAACAAAATTACCAAATTGTTTACTAACTAATTTGGTAAAATTAGCAAGATTTCTTGCAACAAATCTAAAAGCAGCCTTAAATGGTGCTGCTATTAGACCTGAAAAAGCAAGTTTTAGTCCCAGTCCTGACAGTCTTCCAACAGTGCTGACTATTTTTCCGACACCTATTGTTAAACCTAAACCTATGCCACCTAATATTGCTAAATCAGTAAGGAATTTATTTCTAAATTCTTTTAATGCATCAATATTATCTCCTGATGATAATCTTAAAAATGTAAGAGTTTTATCTACTAACCATCCTCCAGCGAGAATGAGTAAAAAATCAGTTAACCTAGATAAAATTCCTTTAGCAAAAGTTGACACTCTGCGAACAGGAGTTAGTAATGCATTTTGTACTTTTTTCTCTAATTCAGATTCTTTTCCTTCACGAAGTCCTTGCTCAGCTAATATTGCATCTCTTCTTCTTTTTTCATTTTCACGATTTCTATCTAATTCATCACTTATTTGTAAATTATCTTTTATAACGGTTAACGATGTATTTAATCCTCTTACTTGATCTGCAATATTATCTAATTGACTTGATACTGTGCTTAATGTTAATGAATTTTTATTTAATAAACTAGTTGTTTGAGGATCTGGTTGTGGAGGTGGAGGTGGAACAGGACGACCTACAAAAACACTAGGATTTATTTGAGGAGCAACAGGACGGCCTGTAAAAACACTAGGATTTATTTGAGGAGCAACAGGACGGCCTGTGAAGATACTAGGAGAAAAACTTCTTCTAATTCCCCTTATGCCCCCTGCTATTGGCGATGATAAATTTTGTTCCTCATCCATTCTTTTCTTGTTGTGCTTTTAAATTTTCCTCTTCAATATATTGTTGTAAGAGTGAAACATATATTTCTCTCTCCCAAGGAATCATGTTTTCAAGTTCAGTTAAGCTATATTTATGGTGCTGCATCAGAGCAAAATTTAACTTATAGTATGACACAAGATCTTCATGTGCCATACTTATCCGAAAAAACTCTGCAGCCCCTCTAATTTAATCTCACTTTCAACATTTGTATTTGGATTGGTAACTTTCACAAGGTGTGATAACTTAGGCATTGTTGTAAAGAAATTTTCAACCTTTTTAAATTGACTAGAATTAAGTGATTCAACAAAATCAGATAATTCTTTCTTCGTACAATCCTGATGTGACCATGATTCTTCTTCAGAATATACTTGATCTATACAAGAAGAAATTAAATCAAAAGTATCATCCACATTCATATCATTCATATTATCAAAATTATTCTTGATAAATTCATCTAAAGATGGATACTTCATTCTTAACGTATACGTTTCATCTAATTTTATGTCTATTGAATGATTTTCATCGGTTTGCACTTTTATATCATCAATGTTAATAGACATTGGAACCTGTGTTTTTCCATCATCTGGGCATGTTACCATGACCTCTATATGTTCACCCACAGATTTACCACGAATATTCAGAAACAAATACTCAATATCAAATGTTGATAATTTTTCAACTTTAGTTCCTTTTGTCATTATACATTTTGACAGAACATCTTTGACTGCTCTGGCAATTTGTTTCACATCCTGTGACTCCATCGCTATAATTAAAATTTTCTCCTCTTTTACTAAAAAGGGTCTGTATTTTATTTTTCGATTAGACGATGGTAAAGTCAACTCATAAGTCGGAGTTGAAATGGTTGGTAAAGGCATAATATTCTAAGCACTTCAGTGTGACTATTTATAGCAGTTTCTCTAAACTCTTTGGCCAACTGATATAGTTTGTCCATGTGAATATGTACTTCCATATGTACCTATTTGTGAACTTCCTGTTCTAACTTGACCAGCAATCTCTCTATAACGTGTTCCATCATTTAGCATTTGTAAACTACCATTCATCACTCTAGATAATTCACCATTAGGATCTGATGCATACTTATATGCTTTCTCTCGTGCTGTAGCAGCAGCAGTTGCATTTTTATTTAAATCAATACCTAAAAATCTTGCCAATGATGAGGACTCTCCACAAATGTAACGATCAAAACTAAATGATGCGGTTGCTTTGAGCACAGTGGAATTCTGATATGAAACTCTTGTTGAATTAAGACTTATAGGGAATAAACCTACAAATCTATATTCTATAAACTGAAAATGATTTTTCTCAAATTTAACTATTCTCGTATCATTTGATTTATATTCATCAGGATATTTCATCTTAAAGTAATAAGTATCACTAGATGGATCTGAAACTGAACCACTTGAAATAAACTCCATCCAATTTTCTAAAAATCTGAGAGATTTATATTCATTATCTACATAAAAATCAAAACTTATTTGAGTAAAATTTCTTGTATGAGCAAATCTTTCAATTACACCTTGATAATCTCCTGCAGTGTTAACAGTTGCCATTGCACTACCAGGCAGAACTGCATCACTGCATAATAAACCCACATCATCCGAAATAAATCTATCATTAATTCCTTTTCTTCTCATATATGATCTGCATGCTCCACTTGGCAAAACAAACTTTACAAGAAACTGTGATGTCTGAGCTACATTCTGTAACTTAGGCATTATGTCTGATATTCCTCTTGGTCTTGGTGCTGGCACTCTAAATACTTCTATAGTATAGTTATTTAGATGGCTTATAGGGGAAAATACTATCCATCATTTCCCAAAAAGTATAAAGGTGATCCTACAAATATAATTTATAGGTCACTATGGGAAAGAAAGTTTATGGTGTATTGTGATAAAAATGAAAAAATTCTTGAATGGGGTAGTGAGGAAATTGCACTTCCATATATTTCACCGCATGATAGTCGAGTTCATCGTTACTTTCCAGATTTTTATATTAAAGTTCAAGAAAATACAGGTAGAATAAAAAGGTACTTGATTGAAGTGAAACCACTCAAACAAACAACAAAACCGAAAAAACCAAAAAGACAAACAAAGGGTTACATTCGTGAAGCATTTGAGTATGCTAGAAATCAAGCAAAATGGAAAGCAGCAAGAGAGTTTTGTGCTGATCGAATGTGGGAATTTAAAGTAATAACAGAAAAAGAGTTAGATATATGAGTCGTTTAGATCCCATAATGAAAAATTTTGTTGGTACAGAAAGTGCTGATGATTTAGCAACTGATATACTAGGTGTATTAACTGAAGGAAGTAATGTTCCTCAAGCAGGTAATTTTTATGTTTTTGTATATCAAGCAAAGACACCAGGTATTGCATATGACTCACATCCTCTTGTTGCAGTAACTGATGTATTTTCTTGGGGATTTCGTGGACTTAACTATCACTGGGGTGAAATGAGACAATATACATTTCCAGAAGTGGTAGGTGGACTATATCAAGTAGATGAAATGGAGTTGAGAGATTTAAGAACTTTACCTTTTGTCAAAATCCTTCTAAATAGTTAAAAAAAAAAAATATATGCCTAATTATCCCACCGACATGGCAGCTCAAGAGACATATTATGCTTCACAAGAGTATAAGGATAAAGTCACTGAAGCTATCAAAAATAATACGTCTCTTAAAGATACAGTATATAAAAAACCTAGTAGAAAATTTGGGGGAAGTGGTCGAAAATTTCTTAAATATCCGATTGAGAACTCAATGGGTGAGAAAACAGGAGATCGTTTATTAATAAAATGTGTGGAATTTGAACCTCCAACTGGAACTAACGCTGGATTATCAGTAACAACAGAAAATTTGTATAAGTATGATAGTGATAAAAATAAAGAGATTCTTAAGGCTGGTGAAAAAGCAATAAATGAGAAGGGTGAAACTATAATTGGTGGTAAAGATAAAATAAAATTAGGTTTTGAGACCAGTGATGCTAATTCAAGACTTAGTAAAGATATGAATAGCAGAACAAAATATATGATTGAACTTCCAATACCTCAAGATATCACCGACTCAAATTCTGTAACTTGGGGTGAGGATCGTATCAATGTATTAGAACTTGCTGCACTCAATGTTGCACAAACAGCTATGGCAGGTAATATTGGTGAAGGTGTAGTGCAATCAGCAGAGGCAGCAGTTACTGCGTTAAACACTGGTGTTGAAATTCCAGGATTGACATCTGATACTCAAGCTGCGGTAAGGGCAGCATTGTCTGGTGCTGCAATAGGAGCTCTTGGTTCTAATGTAAGTGCTCGAAGTGTTATCTCACGTTCTACTGGTCAAATATTAAATAATAATCTTGAATTACTATTTCAAGGTGTTAACTTAAGAAGTTTTCCGTTTAGTATTACTTTTTCACCTCGTGGTCCTGAAGAATCAAAAGTTGTAAAAGATATTATAAGAAGTCTTAAAATGTCGATGTCTCCAAAGGCAGGAGAATTTGATGGAAGTGGAGCTCAAGGAATATTTCTAAAATCACCAGATGTTTTTCAATTAAGGTATATGAAAGATGATGTCGATCATCCATTCTTAAATGCATTCAAACTGTGTGCTTTGACAGGTATGTCAGTTAATTATACAAACGCAGGAACTTATACCACATATGAGGATGGAACACCCGTAAATATACGAATGAATTTAACATTTAAAGAATTAAATCCAATATATCATGAAGATTATTTACAACCAGCAGCAGGATTTGGAGTTGGATACTAATGGGATATTTTAGAGAATTACCAAATATATTATATCAATCACCACTACTTGATAAAAACTCGTCAAGAGATTATATCATCATTAAAAATATTTTTCGCAGGGCAAAATTACTTGATTATCTGACTGGATCCGCTACTGCACTAAATCAATATACAATTGGTGATGGAGAAAGACCTGATACAATAGCAGAGGCACTTTATGGAGATGCAAGATTAGATTATGTTGTTGTATTAATCGCAGGTATAACTAATATCCATCATGAATGGCCACTTCAAGATTATCAAGTATATGATTATGCTTTACAAAAATATGGATCTGAATCTGAAATGCTCCTTACTCACCATTATGAAACATTTGAAATCAGAGATAATCTAGATCGTCAAATCTTACCACCAAAATTAATTGTAGACGAAGAATTTAAGATTTACGGGTCAAGATCAAAATATCCTAGTGATACAAGATATACGTTAAGAGCACAAACAGGTTATAGACAACTAGATGATAAAGATGAATATACTGTTAAAACTGATAATATTGCACATGCTGTATCAAATATTGAATATGAAGTTGAACAAAATAATAAACGAAGAGAAATAGATATATTAAAAACTGGTTATTTACAAACTTTCTTAAATGATTTTAGAGATGTTGTTAGATATGATAAAAATTCTTCATATATTACCTCGTCATTAGTTTCAACAGAAAATACTGAAACTGTAAATCCATAAAAAAAGGGGGTCGTTGACCCCCATATGATTATTCTTCTGCAAGTTTTGCAAAATAGGATAATGCATCATCGTCTTCTTCTGCAGCAGCAGGAGTTGGTTTTGATACAGCAGCAGTTACTAATTCTTCTGCT
>CENW01031423.1_pt1 | contig 14142 bp, 13 predicted proteins | sample 530241 | NCBI WGS metagenome assembly CENW01 (sample SAMEA2619818, study PRJEB7988) | marine metagenome | isolation source: saline water (ENVO:00002010), including | reverse complement strand
GTTTTAATTAATAGAAATTTTACATTTGATTTGTCCTCATTAAGAAACAGTTCATTTGTATGGTCAATAGGATATTTTTTTATTGGCTATTATTTAGTTAATAGAATTAATAAATATTATCTTATGGTAGCTTCCTCATTGGTTCTTTTTGCTAGCTATTTTATTACATTTATAAATTACCCAAACTTTATAATGGATTTCTTCATTTCCTTTGGTGATAAGTTTCAGTTTATCAAAGCGGCCGATACTCTTTTATTACTAATTGTTTTCAATTTTTTGGTAAAAAAAATGAATTTTGATACAAAATTTGAATTTATTACGTTTCTTTTTACTCTTTCTTTATTTTATCCATACTTTTTTGTTCAAAGTAGGGGGTCAGTACTTGGTGCATTAATTTATTTATTATTTAATTTATATTCTTATAGAAGATATATTATTAACAATTACTTCAGGTCTTTAATTCTTATTATTTTTTCAGGGATTCTATTTTATGGATCATCTTTTTTAATATCCGGAATCTCATACAGTGACGAGTATAATCCTGAATCCATTCAGGAAGTTAATGAGATATTGATTGATGAAGTTGTAACAAAAAAAGACGTTCCAAAGGGATTCCTCACATTTTATTTTGCTGATGGACGAATACATTCTTATGACAACACAACAAATTGGAGACTAGATATATGGCAGGATCTTGTGGAGGATCTTTATAAAAAAAACAAGATACTTTTTGGATTAGGTTATGAAGGTATATTTGAAATCATGTTGGACCCAACAGCTCCGGGAAGATTAGGAAGAGACGGCTTAAATGAAAATGTTCACAATTACTTCATGAATATTTTTGGCAGAGGGGGTATATTCCAACTATCCATATTTCTTTATTTATATTTAAATATTTATAGATTTTGGAAGCAAAAAGGATACTCAACAAACTCATTCTATACTTTGATTCTTCCCTTGCTTGTTGTTTCTTCTCTTGATGTAACTATGGAGGGTGTACAGTTCCCTTTAATATTTTTCTCATTTTTAGGATATTATGTTTCGGAGGATTAAAATAATTTAAATATGAAGAAAGCATTTATAACTGGTATCACAGGCCAAGATGGATATTATCTATCAAAACATTTACTTGAAAAAGATTATGAAGTACATGGAATCATAAGAAGAGCATCTACATTTAATACAGCTAGGATCGATCCATTAATTTCAAAATATTCAAAAGAAAAAAAATTAAATCTTTACTATTCAGACCTCTTAGATTCTTCTTCTTTAAATAATTTAATTGCAAAAATTCAACCTGATGAAATATATAATTTAGCAGCACAATCACATGTTGCAGTATCATTTAAAAATCCAATTTACACAACCCAATCAGGAAATTCTGGCACCATCTCTCTTCTTGAAGCTATTAAAAATCAAGACAAAGAAATAAGATTTTATCAAGCATCATCATCAGAAATGTTTGGTGGAGAAAATGAAGAAATGTTAAATGAAGACTCACCTTTTATTCCAAAAAGTCCTTACGCAGCATCAAAAGTTTTTTCATACAATATGACAAAAATTTATAGAGAGTCTTATAATCTGTTTTGCTCAAATGGAATCCTTTTTAATCATGAATCACCTTATAGAGGAGAAACATTTGTAACAAGAAAAATTACTCGTGCTGTAGGAAGGATATCTGTTGGTATCCAAAAAAAAATATCACTTGGAAATATTGAAGCATCAAGGGACTGGGGATTTGCTGGTGACTACGTTGAAGCGATGTGGAAGATCTTAAATCATTCTAAAAGTGATGATTTTGTTATCGCTACCGGAGAAACACATACAATTAAAGAGTTTTTGGAGATAGCTTTCGATTATGTAAATCTTAAGTATGAAGATTTTCTCGAAATTTCTGAAAAACACTTTAGACCAAATGAAGTGGGCTATCTATTAGGTGATCCAGCGAAAGCAAAAAAAGAATTAAAATGGAGTCCAAAAACTAGCTTTAAAGACTTAGTAATTATGATGCTTGATCATGATATTGAATTAGCTAAAAGTGAAAAATTGTTGCTTGATAAAAATCTTCTTAGTCCTAGTTGGGAATATTTTTCAGACTCTTAAATTATCATAATTATTTACATACCAAGAATAAGTTTTATCAAGTCCTTCATTTAAACCTATTTTTGGTCTCCACCCAAAAGAATTAATAAGCGATGAGTCTAATAATTTTCTGTCATTTCCATTTGGCTTAGTTTCATCAAAAGCAATGATACCTTTAAAACCTACAACATCTTTTATCATTTCTGCCAGACCTAATATAGAAACTTCCTCAGAGCTGCCAACGTTCATAAGGCTGTTATTTATATCATTTTCTATGATAAAACTTATAGCACTTGATAAATCGTCTACATATAGAAATTCTCTGAGAGGAGATCCATCTCCCCAAATCTGCACAGTTTCTTGCTTATTAATTTTTCCATTGTGAAATTTAGATATTAATCCAGGAATTACATGACTATTTGTTGGATGAAAGTTGTCATTCGGCCCGTATAAGTTAGTTGGCATCAAATTGATTATTTTATGTCCATATTGAATTGATAAAGCATTTCCGATTTCTATAGCTGTAAGTTTTGCCATTGCATAAGGAGAATTAGTGGGTTCAAGTTTTCCATTCATAATTGAAGTCTCTTGTATAGGATTCTCTGCATTAAGAGGATATATGCAACTACTTCCTAAATTGATTATTGCAATATTGTTTTTCTCTACACATGCCTCTAATATATTCATGTTTATCTTCAAATTCTCCAAAACAAAATCCATTCTCTGTGTATTATTCGCATGAATCCCTCCAACTTTTGCTGCAGCATTAATCACAATATCTGGATCTATTTCGTTTAGATATTTTTTTGTAGAGGTAAAATCAAATAAATCAACTTCTTTTCTTGTTGATGGGATTACATTGTACAGTTTATTTTTTGAAAGAACCCTAGCAAGGGATGATCCTACTAATCCATTACTACCAAAAACTAAAACTTTAATTATTTTACTCCAATTACAATATGATTATATCAAAATTCGTATAGTAATATATTTTGTGTATCATGAAAAATCAACTTTCTCATATAGTCAACATCCCTCCTTTTATACATAGAATTTATAACTTAGAAAATTCCAATTTTTTTAAAAAAATCTTAATTATTTTCAAAGGAAAGATTACACAGTTTGCAATTAATAAATTAAATGGGAATCTTTTTTGTAAATTTATGAATCTTTTTTATGGAAAATATTCAAGAATCTACTTTGATAATGAAAATTATTACAAATTTATAGGTGATGATAAAAATATTTTTTATCCGAATAAAAGAATTACAAGAGTTATAAGTCCCAAAAACTTTATTTTTAACAATATATATGATTCATACTGTTTATATGATATTAATTTTGAAAAAAACGATTTAATTGTTGACTGCGGAGCAAATATTGGGGAATTAAATTTTGCTTTTTGGATTAAAGGTTTTCAAATTAATTACATTGGAATAGAGCCAGAAACAAAAACATTTGATTGTTTAGTAAGAAATAAATTAAGAGAATCTGATATATTTTATAATTTTGCGTTATCAAATAAAAATGGCTCTGAAAAACTTTATCTTGATAGTGTAGGTGGAAACTCATCTATCGTTTATTTTGGTAAAGATTCATTTGAATCAGTTGAAACAAAAACATTAGATTCAATAAAATTTGATAAAGAAATCAAATTGTTAAAACTTGAGGCGGAAGGTTTTGAACCAGAAATATTAGCAGGCGGTTTAAAAACTTTATCAAAAGTTGAGTATGTAGCTGTTGATTTTGGGTCTGAAAGAGGCCTAGAAGAGAAGAATACAACGGTAGAGGTTAATGAAATTTTATATTCTAATGATTTTAAGTTAATAACCTACAGTGAGATAAGGCAAGTAGGCTTATATAAAAATCAGCAGATTAAAGAAAAAAAATGAAAACGAACTTGAACCAGGAAATTTTGAGATATCTTGATGGTTTGAGCTCAGGAAATAAAGATTTTGAATATTCTCCCATAAATGGAATAAACAACGTAGATTCTTTACCACGCCTTGGTTTTAGCTGTTATGCGTTAAAAATATACAAGTTACTAAATTTTCAAGATGTTATATTAAACAAAAATCTGAAAAAATGGATTCAATATTTGAATTCTTTTCAAAATACGGAATCAGATTTTCCTTTAAATTCATATATTGACAAAACCTACATTTTTAATCATAAGAACGTAAATAAAGAAAATTTAATTCAGAAATCAGTAAAAAAAACCTTTAATAAAGTATTTAATACTAATTATAAAGATTCAAATGAAAAGTTGTCAGAGTATATCAATGCTGAATCGAAACAAACAATTTCAACAATTTATGAAATGGGGTATGAAAATAAACTAAAGTATTTAGAATTTCCGAATAATGAAATAAAACTGAATTATTATCTTAATTCTTTAAACTGGAATTATCCATGGTCGAGTGGTGGTCAGTTCTCCGGTATCTGCTTATTTTCAAAAACTCAACTTGAAGATAAAGAGTTTGTCAAAATGAAATTACAACTAGAAAAGTTCCTTGAAAATTTAGTTGATCAAGAAACAGGATTTTATTTTAAAGGTTCACAACCAAAAGACTCGGAACTAATTAATGGTGCAATGAAAATCATATCAGGAATTGACTGGATTGATGGAACAGTACATTATCCTGAAAAAATTATTGATTATTGTTTAAATGTAAATTTAAATAATGAAGCATGTGATGTTGTTGATCTAGTTTATGTTATTTACAAATGTTCAACCCAGACAAATTATAAAAGAAAAGAAATCGCAGAATACTTAAATGAAATTCTTGATTTTATTTTTTTACATTTTAAAGAAGAAGAGGGTGGCTTTTCATATTTTAAGGAAAGTTGTCAGACACATTACTACGATGTTAAATTTTCTGATTCCTTAAACATTGCCGATCTTCATGGAACCTTACTGTTCACATGGGCGATAGTTATGATTCTTGAAGTAACAGAAAACAAGTTATTTGATTTTAATATAATTAAGCCTTAAATCTTATCTAAGTAATGCTTTTAAAGAATCTTTTAAGTATGAAGTTGGATTTTCAAGTTTCAAAAATTTTAAAGTAAAAAGGATTTTTATATATCTAAAAATTGATTTTGTATCTTTATTTAGAGTAATGTGATAATGTCCTATATTTAACTCTCTAAAGGCTTTTTGGTAAAAATTTGAACTATCAAAAATCAAATTATGAGAATCCCATGGCTTCCCTTTTCCATTGAAATGAATAAATATTCCTTCATTCTTAATTTTATTCTCGTCATATTTTTCTTTATTGAAAATAGCAAACTCGTAATTACAGTTAAAATTTAATTCAAGATAATTATCATCAAAATACTTATTAAGAATATCTTGGTCCCAAAATTTAATTTTTTCATAGTATTCATTTAAGATATTTAACAATTTTTTTTCAGTTTCGTCGTTCAACCATTTTTGGTAATCTAATACAAGAACACCTGCATTAAAATATCTTTTACCTTTTAGTTCTAAATTAATAAATCTATCTATATTTTCACTATTTTTTTCAGCTTCAGTTCTTGCAGCTAGGTGAAAGTTATTCGTTTTTAAATCTTTAATTGTTTTATTTATTTCTTTTGTTGGATCGTTTATACATACGATGTCTGAATCCATATAGATTATATAATCTAGATCGCTTGGAAGGTATTTAGACAGAAATAACCTAAAGTAAGTAGCTATAGATACATGAGCACCCTTTAAGTTTGGAAAGTTCATATTTTCAATTTTTATTTGATATGTAAATATTTCTACATTATCTTGGGCGATCAAGTCTAAATTAATCGAATTTACATCGTTGTGAATAATATATATTCTTATTTTCTCTGAACTATTCTGTATAAGAGAATTTATAGAAGTTAAAGCTTGGTAATTATAATTTTGGTCAAAACAGTATACAAAGTTGAGCACATACACATTATAAACTCATATCTTAATTTTAAATTTTTTATTATTAGGATAAAGATATAGATGAAAAAATCAGAAGTCTTAACTAGTAATAATTTTGCAAAATCATCTGACCTTGTATATTCAGAAATAATAACAAATAATGATTTTGAAAATCTAAAGTTAGACGATATCTCGATAATTGATAAAAACGAAAGATTTACATTTTATAAAAAGAATAAGTTTTCGCTTTCAGAAAATACAATTATTTTTTCGAATTCATTAATGATTGAGTCACTATTTAACGATTTAAGAAATATAAATTTTAAAAATTTAAAACTAATAACAAGTCAAACAGATAGGATGATCAATAAACAATTATTTGAAAAAATGCCTAATTGTATTTCAAAATGGTATTCGGTAAATGTAAATTATGAAAATGAAAAACTAATTCCAATTCCTCTAGGATTGGCTAATAACTACTCACCTAAAAATTTACTCTCCAAAGATTTTGAAGGTACTAATTTTGAAACTATGAAGATAGATAAAATATACGTCAATTTCAATAAATATACGAACCTTAAAGAAAGACATAATTTATATGATCTATTCGAAAATTTTAACTGGACAACTATTGATAGGAAGATTTTAGATTTTAATGAATATCAAGAAAATTTAAAAAATCATAAATTTGTACTTTGCCCTTGGGGTAATGGTATTGATACGCATAGGATTTGGGAAGTTCTTTATTCTGGTTCAATTCCAGTAATAAAAGATCATATTACTTTTAAATGTTTAGAAAGTTTACCAGTCATATTTATTGATGATTATATAAATTTAAATTATGATTATTTAATTCATAAATCGAATGAATTGAAACCAATTTCAATTAATGATGAATTTCTTAATTTAAATTATTGGATCAACAAAGTAAGAAATAACGAATATGTAGACGAGTCCCAAATGATAAACGTTAATTGTGATGATTTATTTTTTACAAATTTAGTTAAAAGAAATAAATTAGTCTCACGAAAAAACAGATATAAATCAAAACTAATTTTTAGAATTTACCAATTATTTGGTCTAATAAAAAAATTAAAAAAGTTAATTATTATAAAATAATGGAAATAAAAGGACCTATATCCCTTGGTGAGTTAATCGATAAAATTACAATATTAGAAATTAAAAATGAAAAGATTAATGATAAAGAAAAATTAAAAAATATTTCAAATGAATTAGATAAATTATTTTCTTTATTAAATAGTTTGCAATTAAGTAAAAAAGATTTAGATAAATATTCAAAACAACTCTATGTGGTAAACAAAAAACTATGGGAAACAGAAGATATTTTAAGAGCATTAGAAAATGAAAAAAGTTTTAACAAAGAATTTATTGAAAATGCTAGAAATGTATACAAATTAAATGATGAAAGATTTCGAATTAAAAATAAATTAAATAAACAATTTAGCTCAGAAATAATTGAAGAAAAAAGTTATAAAGAATATAAGTAAATATAAATGAAAAAAAACTTTGTTTCTGAAAAATACGTATCCAACAGAACAATGCCGATAAATTTAGATCCAGACCACGATATATTATTCAGGAATGAATACCAAAAAAATATTGAGAAATCCTATTATTTTAATTTAAATAATATTTTGATAGCAAATAACCATCTATTTAAATCAAGATTTTTTTCATTAGAACCTCAATATTTCAAAATGGATACAGAAAATTGGAATAGTACTTTAATCTCAATAAAACAAATAAGGGACACATTTTTAAAGGGCAATAAACCTGAATCTATTGAAAAAGGAAGCTGGGTTATTGATGATAAAAGCTTCAATTTTTTTCATTTTATGACAGATGTCTTGTCAAGGATATCTATGATTGAAAATGAATTAGAGGAATACCCAATTCTCTTACCTAATAGTTTTAAGAATAAAAATTATATATTAGAAGTACTAAATTTATTGCAAATACCAACAGTTTTTTATGATGAAAACAAAAAGTATTACATTAAAGAGTTGCTAATCACAAGTCATGCTGCTCCAGCAGGAAACTATAATAAATATTTTATAAATAGAGTTAAAAATCAATTAATCACTGATCAAATACTTGATCATAAAAAATCATACCCAAAAAAAATATGGTTAAGTAGAAAAAATCAACTGCGTCGTCAATTAATCAATGAAGAAGAAATCCTAGAAATCCTAGAAAAATATGATTATGAGACAATCTATCCCGAAGAATTATCAATAAAATCACAAATTAATTTTTTTCATAATGCTGAGACTGTTGCTGGTCCTCATGGAGCAGCTTTTACAAATATTATGTTTATGAAGCCTAAATCAAATATTGTTGAAATTAGAAACCAATCAGATTCTGTTAGAAATGCTTTTTATTCTCTGTCATCAGAATTTAATTTAAATTATTATTATCTCTTAGCAGATGCACCTAGTCCAAATCTAGTCTCAGATTTAAAAATGGATGGTAAAAGTTTTGAGACCTTAATTCAAAAACTAGAAAGCAATACTTAAAGATGAAAAAAATAATTGTTGATGTTTATGGGGGAATAGGTAACCAAATTTTTCAAATATCTTTTGCAAATTTTCTGAAACAAAAAGGCTATGAAGTCAAATTATGCACAAAAATTAATAAAGAAAAAGATGTTTATAAAGTAGATATCAGAGAAGAATTTTTACCTATTGAACTTTTTGGCTTTGAAGAATCTAATTCAAATGAAATGTTTCTTTTTAATATTCTTAATTCGAAATTTTTAAAATATTTGGATCCAAAAAACTATCTCTTAAGACCACTTAACAAATATTTAACTTGGCAAAATGACATAAATTATAATTTAAATAATCTTGGTAAAACAAACAGGTTTACTGGTTATTGGCAAGATCCAAAACAATTACTACTAAACAAAAAGTTTCTTATTTCATCAATATCGCAAATAAATGAATTTCAAGAAAATGAATATTTAAACAATGGTCTAACAGCTTTACATGTTAGAAGGGGAGATTATTTAAACATAGGTATTGAGCTTGATGATAGTTACTATAAACATGCAATAGAGATAGCAAGTAGAGAAATTGATAATTTTGAATATGAAATTTATTCAGATGATATTGATTGGGTAAAGAGTAATAAAATATTCAGTGATTGTAAAAGTTTTCGATCAAAGAAAAAAGATACAAGTGCATTGCCAGATTTTCTAGAATTATTTCGTTATAAAAATTTTATAATCAGTAATAGTACTTTTTCATTGGTACCAGCATTGCTTGTTTCGGATTCAAATAGCAAAGTAATTTATCCAGATCCATGGATTAAAAATAAATCTCTAGATATTAATTTTGATAATTGGATTAAGATTTCATTATGAGCGAACCAAAAGTAAGCATAATTATTCCCAGCTACAATAGATTTCAATATCTACAAAACGCTTTAAATAGTATATACTCACAAAACTATACAAACTATGAAATAATTATTGTTAACGATGGATCCACACAAGAAGAATATAGATCTTATAAATTTCCCGAACAAGTAAATATAGTACATATAAACAAAGAGGACACTCCTGATTGGGGAGGGTCTAGACAAGCATTAAGAAATATAGGATCTGCTAATTCAACAGGTGATTATTTAGCATTTTTAGATGATGACGATATTTGGATGGAAAATAAACTTTCAATTCAGATAAACAGTATGGTACAAAAAAACTATTTATTTTCATCTACAGACGGTTACTTTGGATCAGGAGTTTACAATAAAGAAAATACCTACCCCATTTATAACAAAGAAAGATTCTTAAAAACTCTAAAAAAGAAATATAGAAAAACTGGATATTTAAAAAAAAATACTTTTCCTGAGGTATGGGACTATGATTTTTTAAAAATACATAATTGTGTAATTTTATCTAGTGTGATTGTTCAGAAAAAGTTATTTGATAGACTCGGAGGATTCAGAGGTCTTCCAAATGCTGCAGATTGGGATTGTTGGCTCGGTATTCTCAGGCTCGAAAATTTATTATATATTGATCAGCCTCTATTTTATTATGATTCACAACACGGAGACGGCAAGCTTTACAGTTAGTAATTTACAACTTGCCATTTATCGGATAAAAATACATTGCTATGTCTTATTTTATGATAAAAAAGAGGTTTATCTACTGCAATCCTATCTACCAAATGGATAAAACTACTATTTATACAATGTATCTCTTTTGCATTTTCTATTACTTTTGTATATAAAAATATATTTTTAAATATATCAGAGTCTTTTTCGACATAAATGGAGTCCAGATTTTTATTTATGTTTAAAGTAAATTTATCATTATATGATTCAGAGTGTACAAGTTGATACTTTTCATCGGTTATATTGTAAAATTTTATTAAATGTTTGTATAACTGTTCAGCTTTTTCTTGATGATTTTTTAATAAAAAATAATCATATGAAAGAGAATAGTCAAAACCTAATTGGTCATAAAACCATGTATTAAAAGGTTCATTTTTTTGCTTTTCAAAACCAACCCTTAAAATAGGAAGATCATTTTTATTTGAAAACATTAAAACATCAAAGTTAGAATTTGAGTAAGAGACTTCAAAAAATTTAATTTTCTTATTGTCCTTGTAGAGGTACCGTATCATATCTGCATATCTGTCTTTGATAGGCAAATAAATTTTGTCGTACCTTTCTGAAAGTTTGTTAACCAACCCAAAGCAAACTATATTATCTCCAAGACCAAGATGATGGTGAATAATAATTTGGTTTGCGTTAATTTTTTCAGGAGTGAAAAATATCATTTTCCTAAAAGAGAAATATATCAAAAGTATTCTGTCCAAAATTTTATTTCTTTGTTTATCTTTAGGCATATTTATCAAGAACATACGAAACTTTTTCAACTTTATCTAAAGAAAGCTGCGGATACATTGGAAGGCTAAAAATTTCTTTAGAAAATTTATTTGTATTTTTTAAATTACCTTTCTTATATTTTCTAAAAGGAGGCATTGAATGCACTGGATATGGATATGAAATATTTACAAATATGTCATTTTCTTTTAATTTTTTCATTATGTATTCCCGATTAGGATGTCTTACAACATACACATAATACGAATGATAAAAATCCTTAAGTTGAGTTGGTAGAACGAGGCTTGTATTTGATAAATTTGAATTGTAGGCTTTTGCAATTCTTCTACGTTTTACAATATCGCTTTTCAATCTTTTTAATTTAAACATTAATATAGCTGCCTGAACTTCATCAAGTCTTGTATTGACTCCTTTTTCTATTTCTGAATAATACTTATCTTTCATTCCGTAAAATCGAAGCATTTTTAATTTATTATCAAAAACTTTTTTATTCGTGACACACATACCTCCATCTCCAAAAGCACCTAAAATTTTTGTTGGATAAAAAGAAAATGCAGAAATATCTCCAAAACTTCCTGTAAAACGATCTTTATATTTTGAACCATGAGATTGAGCACAATCTTCAATTAGTTTTAAATTGTATTTTTTACATATTGAATTTATTTTTTTTATTTCTGCAGGATGACCATATAAGTGAACACATACAATCGCTTTAGTTTTTTTGGTTATTAATTCTTCAATAGCTTCAGCTGAAATATTATAATCTTTCTCAGTTACATCACAGAAAACTGGTTTTGCTCCTGTCTCAACTATTGCAGAAATAGTTGGTACAGCAGTATTAGAGACAGTAATTACTTCATCATCTTTACCTATTTCAAGTGCTAATAGCGCGAGCTTAATTGCATCAGTGCCGTTACCAACACCAGTTCCATATTTCGATCCAAGCCATTTAGAGAAATTTTCTTCAAATTCTTTGACATTGTTTCCAAGTATCAACTTCCCAGACTTAAAGACTTTTGAAACAATTTCTAAAATTTCATTGTCATAATCTTCATATTCCTCTAGATAGGACCAAACATTAATATTTTCTGATTTATTTTTCATAACTTGTTATGTATTTCTCGTATTCTAAATTGTATCTTAAAAATTCATCACTTAATAATTTTTTGTTTTTGAAATTATTAGTTACATGATTTAAATAATTTCTGAATGTATTATCTTTTCCAACATTAATTGTTTTAGTATTACCATCTTCTTCAACATCGACAGTAGTTTGAAAATCTGGTGGAGGACTAAAAACTCGACTATATTTATAAGAAGAATCAGTATCTACAAATCTAACCTCATTTTTGTAATCTTTTTCGAAACCAAAATTTCCAATCATTTCCTTCCCGTTTCCATAATTTGCATTAACGGTAAATCCTAAATTTAAACCATTTTCATCAAATCTATGAATTTTTACTGTTTCAGCATTTTTATTCCAAAAAAGTAAACCAGCTGTCGAAGCATATATTGCCATGTCATTAAAAGCTCCACCTCCAAGTTTTTTTGATAATCTTATATTGTCACTTTCAAGCTTTGGAATTGTAAAATCTACATAGAGAACTCCGTTACTTTTAGAGCCATCAATAAGATTGTTAAATTTTACCCAACAATTATGTAAATTAAAAACACAGCTCATAGAGACAAATACCTTATTTTGTATTGCTGTGTCATAAATTTTATCAGTTTCATTTATATTTAATATTGCGGGTTTATCAACTACTACATTTTTTCTATTATTTAGTGCAGATATACAATATTCAAAATGTAAATTGTTTGGGAGTGATATATATACAATTTCAGCATCTGATTTTTCTATCGCTTCAAGATAATTATTAAAAATTTTATTTACTGGTTTTGGATTTTCTAATTCTTTAATTGTCCTTGATGCAATATCAATTTTTGTAATGTCTTTTGATGAATTAATCTCTGGAAGTATCTTTCTTTTAACTATATCTGAATAACCCAGAATGAGAATCTTCATTTTAGTAATTATTGTATATCGTATTTAAGAAAAACAATATACTTCTCCCCTCCATACTTAGGAGCCTCTGTGAATTTATTTCATTTACTTCTTGGAGTGAGAATATTTCAAAATCCTCAAGCTCTAATTTTTCAATTGGTGTTTGAATTTCATAAAAAGTGTGGTCAACACAAGTATGAAAAAATCTTGCCCCTTCTTCGGACATTTGAATTTTTTTGATTAACTCAACTTTTCCGTGTTGAGAAAATTGCTCAATTAAATTTTGACTTTCTACTTTCCCTTTTTTACTTTTTATTATCGAAGTTGGTCCGAATGTGAAACCAAATTCGTAACCAGGTTCACTGTGAGCTTTCAGTAAAATATATATATTTTCTTCATGCTTGATTATTATTTGCATATACTCTTCTAAATAAGGATCATATACAATAGGCTGATTCCAATTCTTAACTTCTCTTCCCTCGATATTTATTGAAATACCTTTTATATGAAACTTATCTAGATTGGTCTGAAAAAGTAGTTCATTTTTATCGGAATTAAGAAATTCATTAACAGAATCCCCTAAGCTACTTTTATTTTGAAATTTTTGTTTATATTTATTAATAATTGTTTCAGTATTTTTCTTAATTTTTTTTGACTCTAGATTGTTTATTAAAGATAAAACACTTCTCAGACAAGAGTTTATTGAGTTATCTATTTCTGAAAATTTATAAATTTGGCCGAGTGTCATCCATTTAAATTCATCAGTTTCTTTGAAATATTTATCCAAAACAATTGAATTTAAATTAAACTTTCTCCAATATCTATATCCTTGTTCGGGTAAAGGTTCATTCGTTAGATAATTGTTTTCTTCTATATCCGTAAATAATTCTAAAAATCTTGGTGATCTTCCACCATGAACTTGATTTTGGTTACTAAGTGTCGCTTGAAGAGTGGGTGAAAGTTGAGCAGAAACTATGTTTCCCGGTTCTTTTTTAAATTGGACTAAAAAATATAAAACATCATTTACAATACAACCTACTAGGCCCAGTGTTCCTATTTCGTTTTGTAATAATATACCTGATTCTTCCCCATTAAAATTTATTTTCTTAATGGAAAAAAACCTTCCCGAGTTATGTACAAAATTGTTTTTTTCATCAAACTTCCAATCGGTTAAATCATTAATACTTACAGATTTAATTTCGAATGCTTTTTCTTTGTTCAATTCAAAATAAAACTCTTTAAGACTTTGAAAATCGTGTAATTCACTATCAAT
>CENW01026602.1_pt1 | contig 14177 bp, 13 predicted proteins | sample 530241 | NCBI WGS metagenome assembly CENW01 (sample SAMEA2619818, study PRJEB7988) | marine metagenome | isolation source: saline water (ENVO:00002010), including | reverse complement strand
GTTGGACAAAGAATTCTTCAAGAAATTGGCCAAACGGGTATACCAGTGGTCAACTGTGCAAATGCCTGTGCAACTGGTGCAACAGCATTTAGAGAGGCTTGGATGTCTATCAAGGCAGGAATGTATGACGTTGTCTTAGCTGTAGGAGTCGAACAGATGGGTAAAGGACTTCTCGGAGGCGCTGGAGGCGGAGAAGGTATTCCTAAAGAAGGTCTCTTGGGTTCTGGAACTATGCCATGTGTTTTTGCAGAAGCTGGAATGGAGCATTCAAAAGAACATGGAACTACTTTTGAACAATTTGCAAAAATTTCGGTCAAGAATCACCATCATTCAACAATGAATCCTAAAGCAATGTATCAAATAGAAACGCCTTTAGATGTGGTTATGAATGCAGAAATGATTTCTTACCCAAATACAAAATTAATGTGTTCTGTAAACGTTGATGGATCTGCTGCTGCAGTTTTAGTTTCAGAAAAAAAAGCAAAAGAACTTGGCATGGAGAGAGCTGTGAAAGTAAGAGCATCTGCTATGGCCAGTGATCCTTATACTGACAGAGATCTTGTGATGCCTGATGTTAATGCTTGTACTAGATTAGCTGCTGAACAAGCTTATGAAATGGCAGGTGTTGGCCCTGAAGACATTAACCTTGTCGAATTGCATGATTGCTTTGCTACCGCTGAAATGCTTCATTATGAAAATTTGGGTCTTTGTAAAGATGGAGATGCCGGCAAGATGATCGATGAGGGACATGTTGAGCTTGGTGGTAAAGTTCCTGTAAATGTTTCTGGTGGACTATTGTCGAAAGGTCATCCTTTAGGCGCAACCGGAATAGCAAATATTTATGAAGTTTGTACTCATTTAAGAGGAGAAGCAGGAGCAAGACAAGTTGAAGGTGCTAGACTGGGGATGACTCATGTTATCGGTTTAGGAACTGCCTGCGGAATTCATATTCTAGAAAAAGTCTAAATAGGTGATTATTGGCGTAACTGGAGATACGCATAATAATCTCAAAAATATAAAAACAATCTGCTCTATTTTTAACCAAAATAGAGCAGAGCTTGTTTTGCATACTGGAGATATATCTTTGCCAAAATCTTTATCTGCATTTAAAGATTTAAAGTGTCCCCTAATTGCAGTACTAGGAAACAATGACATTGAAGAGAAAAATGGGCTCAAACTTGCTGCAAAAGAATTTGCATGTGAAATTTTTGAGGAACCTCATTCAATAAGACTAAATAATAAAAACATCTCCTTGTTACATCATCCAGATTTAATCAATCCAAATATGACTATGGAAAACGATATTATTCTTCATGGTCATACCCATAGATATAGGTTAGAAGAAAATAACAATTGTATTATCTTTAATCCAGGAGAATGTGCAGGCTTTATGGAAGGAAAAAATCAGGTTGGGCTTATTGACTTGGAAAAACTTAATGCAGAAGTCATCAATTTTTAGACTTCTTTTTAATCACCATATAAGAAACAATTAGCAACACAAAAGTTGTTATTAGGAATGGCCTAAAAATTCTAGATAATCCATGGCCCTCTAAGATTGAAAATTCTAAGAGAAGAATGGACAGGATTGGAGCTATGGAACTATCTCCAGGAGTTTTAAACCAAATGCCAACCATTAATGCAAATGAAATGCTAAAGATAAAAATTTTTATAAACTTATTTTCAAATAACTTTGTCAAAAGAAACGAAATGAAAAAAGATAGTAAAAAATAAACAAGCCAAAAAAAAGTCATAAGAATCTCTTTATAAAAATTTCAGTTGTTAAGGAGTCTCCAAGAATCTTCAAAATTTTTTTCTTAGCAAATTCATCTTCAATCCCAATTTTTGATAAATGTTTTATATGTTTGTCTTTGAAAATGTAAGCAGGAGGAACGTTTTCTTGCTCTGCCACCTCCTCACGCCACAAAAATATTTTTTGGTCTTTCATTGACAGACTATTTTTCTGCCTTTCCAACCTTAGCTTTTTCAGCGAGGAATTACCTAATACAGCTTCTTCTTCAGATTTTGAAAGGGCCTGCTTCAAAATTCCTATCTTAGTCAATTTCTTTTTTTGATAACCATAGATTTCTATAAGAAAATCAATATCATCAAATGCATATTTGATTTGATTTTGAGTTAAAGGTCTTTTTAGCCAGTTTGAATTGGTTTCAGACTTTTTTAATTCAATTCCAAAAAAGCTTTTTACAATTTTTCCGTAAGATCTAATATTAGATTGAGTTAAAATTTTATCAGCAACTTGTATATCAAAAACGTTTAAAGAGTGAATATTCAAGCACTTGCTTAATACAGTTGCATCGCTCCTGACAGAATGAAAAATTTTTAAGCAATTTTTACTTTCTAAATATTTCTTTAAAACCTTACTTGGATCTATTTTTAAGCAATCAATAAGAAATAATTTTGAATTTGCAACAATCTGAATTAAGGATAATTTTGGAAAGTATGTAGTTCTCCAGTCAAACTCTGTATCAAGACCTATAATGTCAGCTTTTGAAAGTTCTTCGTCTAAATTATCAAGTTCTTCTGAATTATCAACAATGAATATAGGTTTATTTTTTTTTAAATTTCTTCTAAAGAAAGATTTTATAGACATTCTTATAAATTTTTATTTTCATCAAAATAATACAATCTTTCAATATCTGACTCTTTTACCTCATCTCCGTATTGAATTTCAATTATTTTACATATTTCACTATTTGGATTAATTATTTGATGCCACTCATTTTTTTTCACTTGAAAAATGTCTTCAGTTGAAAGCTTGTATTCTTTTTTTTCAGATTCTTTAGACTTACTATAATTAACAATACATGAGCCTTCGCTTACAAACCACAGCTCATTTCTATGAAGATGTCTTTGAAAGCTCATGCCCTGTTTTGGAAGCACGACTAGCTCTTTGACCTTTAAATTTTTATTGGAATAAAGTTCGTAAAACTCTCCCCAAAGTCTTTTTTCTTTTCGGAAGCTCCAATCTTTTAGAATATCGCTTGAAGAATTTTTTTTATCATCTCCTCCAACTGAAAATTCGAATTCAATGCCTTTAATGTCTTGTTCAGGAATGTTTGAGTCATTTCTGTCTCCACCGTTACAAAATATTATCTTATCTTTAGGGTATTTTTCCTTTAAGTCCTCAAGTGCATTTTTACAGCTTCCGAGGTCATCATCTTCGAAGCCAATGACCTCATCCACGAAAGAGATAGATTCCAATATTTTTTTTCTTTCCGAAAATGGAAGAAAAAATTTACCTTTCTTACCAATGAGCCACTGATCACTATTTAAAGCGACAACAAGTTTTTTTCCTAATTTTTTTGCAGATTTTATATATTCTATATGGCCGCTATGAAGTGGATCAAAACCTCCGCTAATTACTGAAATAATCACTTTTTACTGAAAATTAGAATATCTTGATGAAAATATGTTTTATTATACAGACTATTTATCAAATTTTAGACGAGCAAATATCTTGATATGTTGATTTTTAAAGCATATCAAGCCTAACAAAATGAAAGAAAAACTTTTAATTACTGGCTCCTCTGGATATCTGGGAAGAGAAATAATTTCTGATCCAAGAATAAAAAAATTTGAGATTATTACCCTAGATAAAAATAAAGTTTCTAATCCAGATATTCATGTAGATCTTAATTCTCAAAAGCTTGAAGATATACTTTCAAGAACTTTAGATTTGGAAGTAAATTATTCTATACTAAATCTTGCTGCTGCCAGAACGGATTATGCTTCTAATGACACATACTTTCTTGAAAATATAAAGGCTACTGAAAACTTTTTGTCTGTTTTAGATTCGATGAAAGTTTATGTTAAGAAGTTTATTCATTTAAGTTCGGTAGCAATTTTTGAAGGATTTCAGTTAATGGAGGAGGAAGTTTGTTTTGATGAGCTTTCATCAGACAATTGCTACCAATATTCCAAAGCAACTCAAGAAAGAATCATTACTAAATGGGCAGAAAAAAATAATATTGAACTTACAGTTATAAGACCTTCAGCGATTTTTTCAAAAAATCAGCCTAGTAATACAAACATTGGGAAACTAATTTTTTTTACAAAATATTCTCCAATAATTTTTATGTCTCCAGTGAAAAAATCTCTTACTTACATAAAAAACTTAACAGACAATATATTTGAGTCTCTAACTTCAAATAATCATGGCATCATGCTCGCAATAGAGAAGCCTGTGACAAGCTTGTACGAAATTCAAAAAATGATCTTAGAACGAAAAAAATTTCCATCTTTAAAAATTTTTTTGAATAAAAAAATACTTTTAAAAATATCAACCATTTACTCAAAAGTATTTAGTTTGTTTTTTTCAGATCCGGTTTTTACTCCGAATAGAGTAGAAAAATTTTTTAAAGATACTGCAGAATTTGAGGAAGGCAATCTTGAATACAAACAAAATGTATCTCTAAAAAAAGCTTTTAAAAATTCTTTATGAGCTCTAAGAAATTACCTTCTCATAAATCAAATTTGATAAATTCCAAATATTTACATTTACTGCATTAGATTTTAAATCTGTATTAGTGATACAAAATCCTTTCGAATTGTGTTCGCCATTTTTAATAGCAACAAAATTAAAATGATCCTTTAGATTAATTTTGGCTTCTCCAGTTAATATGAATTTGGAGTCTATAGAATTACCATAGGTGAGAGTAACAAAGATACTCATTTCTTCCTCATTGACATCAAGCAGACCGAAAAGTCTCTCATTGGATTGATCTGAGATTGTTGAAAGTTTTTGAAGTGCTTTTTCTAAATCACTTCTTGAAGAAAATGTAATTAAAAAATCTCTAGACATCCTTGGTTTAACTTTAAGAAATGGAATATTGATCAAGCCTAAAAAATCTTCATGGTTGTTTAATCTCCAATAGTAAACTGGCTTTGAAGAAGGTTTTTGGCTTAGAGCTGTAATTATAAAAATATTGCTGTCCTTTAAAGCAAGATATTTGCCAAGTATTTTGTCATACACCCTCAAAATATCTTTTATTGGATCAAAATGACTTCCAATATACCAACTTGGGTTTTTTTTGTTCTGTTCTGGAACAAACTCGGAATTAAGAAAATAATGGTGCTGAATATGCGCACCACAGTTTAAAAAAACACTACTCAAATCAGTTTTATACTTTTGGTGAAGTTTCAGATGGAAATTAGCAAGGAAGAAATCTAAAAAGATTGCTTTGTACCAAGGCTTAGAAAAAGATTTAATTGCAATTAAAAAATACGATAAAAAATTCTTTATTAAATATCCTTTGAATAAAAGAGCTAACAAAAAAATAAATAAATCATTGGCATTAAAAAAAGCTTTATTGTTGTCATTCACAAGTTTAGATAAAACCTTTCCAATTTTTTTTTCAAATATTGATCCTTTTTGGGAAAAATTAGACCAAGGATCTGAAATATAAAAGGAAGCGCCTTTTGGACTATTACCTCCATTCATAGGGCATACACACCCTATGCTTTTTCCCTCTTTGATTAAATTATCAAAAAATTGAGAGGAATTTTGATTTAAATTATCGCCCAAATGAAAAATGCCATGTTCCTGAAAGTTTTTAGAAGCGTAAAAGCTAGTCCACTGAATCCATGGCTCTAAATTTATTAAATCCTTTTCAGAATCAGTTTCTAAGAAATTCCATTGAAGAGTCTTTTTAATATTTTTGAAATCATACTTTTCAGCATATTTCTTATAATAATCTATATTCACCTCATTTAGCTGAATGATTATATTTCTATTCATAAATTTTCAAAAAGTTTATCAATAATATTTTCCATTCTAAAGTTTTCATAAGCGTACGAATATCCTTTATTTCCTAAAAGCTTCAAATCAGATTTATCCAAATCATTTAACATTTGATCTACATTTTCTTTCTCATGATTAGAAGAAAATCCACAACCAGATTCTTTTAAAAGTTTATGGGAATCGTTATATTTATCGGCGATTACAATAACCGTTAAAGACGCTTTCATATATCCAAGAAGCTTTCCAGGTACAACGGGAGTCTTTACATCCTCTGACAAAGCAATAAGTCCAATATCAACTTTCGATAGTAAAGATTCATAATCTTCCGAGGATATGAAAGGAAAAATTCTAATGTTTTGGAGATTTTTTTTGTTTATATAATTCTTAAATGCCGGAACTTCAGAGCCTTCTATAAGAAGAATCAAGTCATATTCCTCAGAATTTAGCGTATCGAAAGACTCTATAAAACTTTTTAAACCTGAGATTTGCGAAGGGCCTAAAATTCCAGCAAAAATTATATTTTTTTTACTTGAATTTACTTCGAAGTCTAAATTAAATGGAAAATTTGATTTTTTGAAATCAATCCAGTTATGCATTACTTTTAACTTGCTTTTTGAGGGAGGATAAAACTCTTTTATAAATTTAAGATTGCCATAAGAATGCGTTGTAATAACATCTGAAGTCTTATAGATTTTTTTTTCTATCAATCTAAATAACCAAATTAAAAAAATATTTTTTAGGATGCCTAAATCTATAGCTGATTGAGGAAATAAATCTTGAACATTTATTATTAACTTTGAATTAAAAAAAAACTTTAGTAAAACCCCAGTTAAACCTAACGATAGAGGAGGAGAATAGATAAAAACATAATCGAATTTTTTGAAATAAAAAATTGCCCAAAAAAAATAAATTATAGGAGCAATTAATGAAAAAAACCCCCTTAGTAAATATGCTGAAGATTTTTGAAAAGGTATATATATTCTTTTGATAATTACATTCTTATCCAAAATTCTTTTTGAATCTGGAGGTTTTCTATCTGAGTGAGAAGTCAAAACAAAAACTTCAAAATTTTTCTTTATTAAGTACTCACTTAAATCCGTCATTAAATTGGCAGCTGATCCAATAGAAGGAAAAAACTGGTCGCTGATAATGAGGATTTTTTTCTTACTCACTTAGTATCTATGTAGATATTTTTTCAAATAAACTCAAAGTTAAATCCATAGTTTCTAACTCATCTAAAAAATTTTCTTTGAAGTCAATTTTGTTTGCATTGAATAAAAAGTGATTTATTTGATTTTGAAAACCAAGGTCGTAGCTATATTTTTTTCTATTAGATTTTTTTTCAAAAGATTCAATTAATTTAAAATCTACTACCCTAATAAGTTTTCCATTTTGGATTACCTCAAAAATTTCACGCGGAGCACTTCTAGAACCCTCAGAAAAATACATCAGGCTAGATACTGATCCATCATCGTGAGAGAAAGTTGAGGAAAAATTTTCAAATTTGACTTCTGAAGAGCCCAATCCATTGGCGGAAATTTTGTTTATTTTTGATTTAGAGATGAACTTAATCATATCTATAAAATGAGAACATTCGGAAATAATTCTGTTGCCGCCCTCCTCTTTAGAGTATAGCCAATGATCTTTATCTATTTTTCCAGCATTAATGGATACATTTATCATCATTGGAGATTGGTAATCTATTTTTTTTATTAACTCTTTTATTATTTGAGAATATCTTCGATTGTGCCCAACAAGTATTAAAGGTAGTTGATTTATTTCATTAATTAATTTTTTGATTTCATCTAACTCTTTTCTTGAGGTGCATAATGGCTTTTCTATTAGAAGATTCTTTTTGGATAATATTGATTTCTTTATTGTTTCCAAGTGGTCAGAATGTCTTTCCAATGAAATAACATGAGTTATCTCTTCGTCACTAAAAATATCTTCTTTATTAGTTGAGCAATTATTAAAAGAGAATTTCTTTGATATATGATTTGCTTTTACAGAAGTTTTGGAAACTAGAGTCTTTAGCCCGACTCCTTTTATTTTTTTTAAAGCTGGTAAAAAAGTCATAACTGCATGATTTCCAGCTCCAATAACTCCTAAATTAGTTTCCTGTTTTGAAAAAATACTTCCAGGAAGATTTTGAAGATTTTTTTTCTCGCTTTTCGTGACATCGTTTGGGTAGCTAAACACTATTCCAAGATCATCTTTATTAATTCCTTTAACTAAATTCTCATATAGCTCTGTTGCTTTACTGAAGGATTCTTCACGAGTAATTATATTTTTAACATCAATTAATTTAGCGTCTATAAGTCTAATAAATTCAATAAGATTTCTTTCTTGAGTCCACTTAATTATATCTTCAGGATAATCAATCCCTTTATTCTCATAAGAATCCTCTAAAGCTCCAAATCCTCCCGCCTTGGAAACCCTAATGGATACTTGCTTTTCCCACATTAATTGTCTGTCTATAGAAATATCCAAGTTTCCAAGAATAATTATTGTTCCATTTGGTTTTACTATTTCCAAAGCATCTAAAAGAGGCTTATTGTCATTCACATTACAAGCAATTATTACTGAGTCTAATCCTCTAGTAACAGAGGAGTTAACAAAAGACTTAAATTTTTCTTCATCGCTGAAAGAATTAATTTTTAAATTATTTAATTCATTGGCTTTAAAAATATTGGGATCATAACTTACTACGTTACTTCCATAAGCCTTAAGAATCTGTGAGCATAAATTACCTAAAATACCCGAACCTAAAACTCCTATTGAGGCTCCTCCCAATTGAAGATTGCACAGTCTACATGCATGCATAGAGATGCAGCCCAACATTCCGAAAGAGCTTTCTTTCAGATTTTCTTGAGTCGTTTGCGCAAGCATAATCTCAGGTAAAACAATATATTCGGAATGGGATGCTAAATTAGATCCAACAGCCGCTACGAAGTCTCCTTTTTTAAAATTTTTAATATTTTTCCCAACATCTATAACCTTTCCGCTAGCGCTATAGCCTAATGGAATTGGAGAATCCAATTTATTCAAAGACATTTTTATAGCTTCCGTTAAGCTGGTTTGTTTTACCTTATCTATTACTTTTTTTACTAAGTCAGGCCTTGAAATTGCTTTTTGCAATAAATTTTTTTTTGCTAAATTTACCATCGACATCTCTGTACCCAAAGAAACAGCAGAATAATAGGTCTGAACTAACACCTCATCCTCTCTAATAGTAGGGAAAGGTAATTCTTCAATACTTATTTTTCCTGAAGAGTAATTTTGTATAAGCGTTTTCATATAAAATTTAATTTCTTACAGCAGAGCTCATTCCTGGAGGAAAATCAGTAGATTTAGATATTTCATCTTCGAAAATTTCAAACCATTCAAGAGTAAGATTAAACCCTTCTTCAAAATCAAAAAAAGGTTTATAACCAATCAGTTTTTCTGCTTTTTTTATAGAGGCAAGAAGTCTTGGCTTTGTATCCCATTTTCTTCTAGGTTTAAAAAGAAAATCTTTATTATTATTTGTTACTTTCTTTACTAACTTAGCCATTTTAATTATGGAAGTTTCTTTACCGGAAGCTAAATTAAAGTTTTCTCCTATAGCTTTTTCGTAGAAACCTGACCTGATAAGACCCTGAACTAAATCCAAGCAAAAGGTAAAGTCTCTTGTTTCCTTGCCATCTCCTGTGATTGGTAAATGTTGACCATTTCTAGACCAAAATAAAAAATTGGGAATTACATTTCTGTATTGACCTGGAACCTCTCCGGGGCCATAAGAATTAAAAAATCTACAATTTACAGTTTTTAGGCCGTAATGATGATTATAAAAATTACAATACATCTCACCAGTCATCTTATTAATTTGATAGGGTGTAGTCAGGTGCATTGAAATAAAGTCTTCCACGAGAGGTAATTTTGGATATGATCCATAAATAGCACATCCACTTGAGGCGTAAACAAATCTCTCGACATTAGTTAAAGTGGCGTACTCAAGTAATTTAATTTGACCCAAGACGTCTACAGAAGCAGAATTTTCTGGATAATCTACTGAATTTTGATTTGCAAAAAATGCAGCAAGATGAAAAATAATTTCAGGTCTTTCTTTAAAAACTCTCTTTAAATCTTCATCATTTCTAATATCACCTTTGACAAATATCATATTTTCTAGGGAAGGAAGATTCCAAGGTTCTTCATCACGGATTGCAGACAAATTATCTAAAACTATTATCCTTCCTCTTTTACCGACAAGCTTAGAAAGAGAGATAGCCAAATTACTTCCAATGGCACCTGCTCCACCAGTAATCAAAATAGTTTTTTTCTTATAAAAATTTTCTAATTTTTTATCAAAATTACAATTTTTAAGATACTCAAAACATATTTTTTCTCTAAATTTATTTTTCATTATTCGTCACTACCTTATTAATAATTCTATTTGAGGTTTTTCCATCTCCAAATGGATTTTTAATACTAGACATTTTTTTGTACTTTCTTTCATTCTCTATAATTTCTTTTGTCATATTATAAACTTTATCTTCATCTGTACCGATCAATAAACCTCCTCCAGCATCAATGATTTCGGGTCTTTCTGTAGAGTCTCTTAAAACAAGAATGGGACTTTTAAAAGAAGGAGACTCTTCTTGCAGGCCGCCACTATCTGAAAGAACAAGGTCTGTTTTATCCATTAATTTAAGAAGGTCTCGGTAATTCAAGGGCTTTAAGAGAGACACTTTATGATTATCTTTAAGTATTGTTCTAACTACTTGTTTTACATTTGGATTTGGATGTACCGGAAAAAACACATGAATATTGAATGTTTTGGTTAAATTATTTACTGCGCGACATACATTTTTAATCCCATTTTGGTGATTTTCTCTTCTGTGCATAGTGAGCAGTATTTTTACGATTTTTTTATCATCAATAATATTTACATTTTTTTGTAATTCTTTTGATGAAAAAGGATTATTTTTTGCCTTGGTCTTAATATGCTTTATGGCATCTACAATAGTATTTCCAACTACAGAAATTTTTTTATTAGAGATTCCTTCTTTTAGTAAGTTATTTTTTGAATTTTTTGTGGGACAAAAATTATGTTCTGCGAGATGTGAGAGACCTTTTCGGTTAAATTCTTCTGGAAATGGTGAGCGAAGATTATTTGTTCTTAATCCCGCTTCTACGTGATAGACGGGAGTATTGTTATAAAATGATGTTATTCCAGCAATATAAGAGGAAGAGGTATCTCCCTGAACAAAAACACCTTGAAACTTATTTCTTTTAAAAATCTTTTCTATTTCAAAAAAAAGTTTAGAAGATAATTCGCTTAATGATTGGTTTCTTTGCATTGTGTTTAAAAGAAAATTTGCCTTTAAGTCAAAAAGGGGGAGAACCTCATTTGCCATTTCCTCATGTTGCCCAGTAAGTAAAATTTTGTATTTAATTTTTCTCTTTTTCATTTCAATGCATAAAGGGGCTAGCTTTATTGCCTCTGGCCTTGTTCCAATAACAACTAAGTAAGGGTTAATTTTATTTTGCATAGTTATCTAATATTTAAAAATTTTGATAGGAGACTCTTAACTTTTCTTTTATGGAAAAATTTCCAAAGCAATGGAATATTTGCCATCAAATAAAGAAACAGATAAACCATAGAAACATGAATATTTTTTTTAATTAAAGTTTTAGCCTGATTTTTATTACCATTTTCATAGTGATATCTGGCTAAATAGTACTCACCTCTGGCATAGGCAGACTCAAATCCTTTTTTATTTAAATCAAATATTTTTTTATGCGTATCTTTCAAATAGTCAAGAGTTTCAAACCTTTCAGAAGCCCAATTTTTCATGAATTTGTTTGTAAGCGACTCTTCGTAAATCCGATAAGAACCCAAAATTTTTTTTTGAACCATAACTGGAGAAAGAGCGCAAATTTTCATGAAAAGGTTATATTCTTCAGAGGCAGTAAAATTATGATTAAAATTCAAATTATTCTTTGAAAGAAAATTTGCATTTATTATTGGGGTAACCATATTAATTTCAAAATTTTGAAGTTGATCATTAAATATATATCCAGAATTATATTTTGGAATTTGTTTTCTAAAAGCTTTACCCATTTGATCAATCTCTGTAACCCCAGAATATCCCAGTGCAAAATCGCTTCCTTCTATCTCTTCTAACTGAATCTCCAGTTTTTTTTCCATCCACAGATCATCTGTATCTAGAAAAGTTATCCATTCTCCATTAGATAAATTTAAAGCCTCAGCTCGGGCATGCCCAAGGTTCAATAATTTTCGAGAATTAAAGACTTTCACCTTATTCCCAAACGAATGAGCTATTTCTTCGCTATTATCTGTCGAATAATTATTAAAAAAAATAATTTCCCAATCAGTAAATGTTTGGTTGAAAACTGATTGAATTGACTCCTTCAGAAAGGAAGCTCCATTATGACAGTTCATTACCACAGAAATTTTTGGCATTAGCTAAAAAAATTCTTAATTTCTATGACCACTCTTTTAATTTCTTTGTTGTTAAGATCAGGATGCAGAGGGATTGATAAAATTTCCTGTCCAAATTTTTCACTTTCTGTAAGCTTATATGGTGTTCTGAATTTGCTTAAAAGGTGATTGGGCTGATAGTGAATACCTGTTTGAATACCCTTTTTTTCTAGGAATTTTTTTAAAAGATCTCTCTTATTATCTAAAACCTTGATAGGAAAAATATGCTGATGATTTTTTTCAAAATCAATTTTTAAAAGTTCTATTTCCTCCATAGAGGTCAATTTACTTATATAAAAATTGACAATTCTTTTTCGTTTTTCTTGAAAGGACTTAACTTTCCTTAACTGTGTTCTTCCAATTGCAGCTAGCACATCACTTAAGTGATACCTCCAACCCTGTTCTTGTACGTCAAAATTCCAGCTTCTGGATTTTGAGTATCTTTTATATGAATCTCCTTTAACACCAAGCAGCCTTATGTCATTCAGTTTTGATATTAAGCTTTTATCACTTGTTAAAATTGCTCCGCCTTCCCCGGAAGTGATATTTTTTATTCCATCAAAGCTAAAACATACAACGTCTCCTATCTGCCCCACTCTTTTATTTCCATTGAAAGAACCAAAACTGTGAGCAGCGTCCTCTACAACTCGGAGCTGATGTTTTTTTGCAAATCTGTATACATTTTTCATTTCCTGGGCATTACTTGCATAATGAACCGGCATAATTACTTTTGTTTTTTTATTTATTCTTTTTTTAGCATCTTCCAGATCGATAAACCCGTTATCTCCATCAATATCACATGCAATTGGCTTTGCGCCAGTAGCTGAAATTGCCTGAAAAGATGCAACATATGTAATGCTAGGAACTAAAACTTCGGTTCCTTTGCCAACTCCACAAGCTTGAAGAGCAAGATGGAGTGCAGCTGTTCCTGAAGAAACTGCTATGACTTTTTTTGAAGTATTTAAATAATTTGCAATCTCTTCTTCAAATAATTTTACTTCTGGACCCATCCCTAAATAACTATTTCCAATAACTCTATTAATAGCTATTTTTTCTTTGCTATTTAATGAAGATTTTGAAAGTCTAATCATTTAAATTAATTGGAAAATTTTCTATTTCAATTGCTTCAACTTCTGATGGGTCATGGGAATAATCAGAAACATTTAGAAGCATATTTCTTTCTTTAAGCCCCTTAAAGGCAAGCCATATTCCAGATGGAACTGTAAGCCTAAAATAATTTTCTTCGCTTAAAGTAAAACTAGATAATTTAGAGTGTTTATCTTCTTGCTCCTCATCATAAGCAAAAAATTTTATTTCGCCAACGGGAACAATAAGATTCAATGTGGCCTTTTTGTGTTTTTTCCAGCCTTTTATTTTTCCTTTTTTAATGAAAGAAAAATAAGCCTCGCCAAAACCAACATACTCACTATCGGAAGACTTTATTGCGTGCCATACATCGCCAAGGGGGTGGGAAATCTTTTTTAATGAAATATATTTAATTATGTTATCTACTGATTCGCCCATGGTAATTTCCTTTTCGAAGCCTTAGATTCATATATTTCAATTTGTTTTAAAGTTAGTTCCATTAAATCAATATTTTTTTCAAAAAAATTGAAATACCAATCTGAAACTGATTCTATCATTTCACTGGTATTAAGTGCCGGTTGCCATCTTAGTAACTTTTTTGCCTTACCAATATCAAGCTGAAGAAGGCCAGACTCAGGAAAATCATTGCTCTCAATAATTTTATAAGATTCATTAAGTTCAAACTTTTTAGAAAGTTTTTTAATCAGAGATTCTACATTCAATATGTCGTTTTGATTTGGACCAAAATTAAATGCTTCTCCATTGAATTCTCTTGATTCATAAATTGAATTTGCAAGATGTAAGTAACCTGATAATGGCTCCAAGACATGTTGCCAAGGTCTTGTT
>CENW01009299.1_pt1 | contig 14218 bp, 14 predicted proteins | sample 530241 | NCBI WGS metagenome assembly CENW01 (sample SAMEA2619818, study PRJEB7988) | marine metagenome | isolation source: saline water (ENVO:00002010), including | reverse complement strand
ACACCATTTGAGCATAGGTCATTTGGAGAAGAACTAGCTTTGTGTCAGAGGTACTTTTATGTGCCTGTTAATGGAACTTCTCAGGCTTTTGGTATGGGTACTTATTATGCAAGTAATTTGATAACAATGGTTCTTGACTTTCCTACAACAATGAGAGCTGCTCCATCAGTAACTTCTGCAAATGGCACAAATTATTTTGTATCTTACAGTAATGGTCAAGGAGATACCTTTAATACTTGGGATAATGTACAAAGAGGCTGTCCTAATTATATCGCTTTAGATGTTACTGGAGATGGTGCTAGTGGTACAGCAGGAGATGGTTGTGCATTAGCTACAAATAGTTCAGCGGCTTATATATTCTGTGATGCAGAGCTATAGGAGATAATATGAATATTGAATCAGCAAAATATGGTAAAGACTTTGATGGTAACAATTCTTGTGTAGCTGCAATCATAGATGGTGTAAGAATTTTAGTGCCATTAGACCCTGATAACAGACACTACATAGCAATCCAAGAATGGGTAGCTAAAGGCAATAAGATAGAGGATGCCGATTAATGTTAGGTCACTCTGCTATTGCTGATGCAGCCATTGCCGATGTAGGTGGTATAGTACAAATAGCAACAGCAGAGATGAGTGCCATAGGTTCTTCTGCTACTGTGGGTGTAGGCACACTAGTTGGTGTATCTAGTATGAGTGGAATATTCACTCAGACTACAGAAGTTAGTACAAAAGTTAGTGGAAACATTGATCTTAGCAGTAATTTTATAACCACCGCAGAAAACATAGCTTTTGTAAATGAAGCGATTGCAAGTTTGGATGGCAACTTTACACAAACTGCTCAAGGTAACTTTACAACTCCTGGTACAACAACACAACAAATGAGTTTTACAAAAACAACATCTGGAGATATACTGTATGTAGCAGTAACAACAGATGCAACAACAGAAACATATACAGAAATTACGCCATCTGGCACAGAGACATGGACAGAAATTACGCCTAGTGGCACAGAGACATATACAGAAATAGTGAGGTAAACATGGCTAGTACATATACAGATAACACAGGTGTTGAACTAATAGGTGCTGGTGAACAAGCAGGTACTTGGGGTAATACAACTAACAACAACTTAAAGATAATAGATAGAACACTAAATGGTGTTGTCACTTTAACAATCACTGGCAATAAAACATTAACGACAAGTGATGGTACTTTATCAGAAGGACATTATAAAGTTTTAGTTTTATCTGGTTCTCCATCTGGTGCATTTGATTTGACCATAGATCCTAACGATCAACAAAAGTGGTTTTTTATAAAAAATTCAACTAATCAAACTGCTACAGTAAAACAAGGTGGTGGATCAGGAACCACTGTAGCTTTAGCCACTAACACCTCTGGTATAATCTTTGCTGACGGCACTGGTGCAAATGCGAATGTGGCAGCAGTTCCAACAGATTTAGTAGGAGACACCAGTCCTCAACTTGGAGGAGATTTGGATACTAATGGTAATGCGATCTTATTTGGAAGTAGTAAGTGGTCAATAGCTCTTGATGGCACAGACTTAGATTTTAGATACAATGGTGTTACAAAATTTAAATTAGCATCTAGTGGTGCAGCAACATCAGCAGATAATATAACAGCGTTTGGAAGTCCATAATGGCAGCATTACAAGCATCTGGAGCTATATCATTTCAAAATATTGAAGAACATTATAATCCTGGATCTAATTTACCAAGTCGAGGATTGAGTGAGTTCTATCTTGGTGGTTCATTGGTTCGTGCTAATGCTAGTAATAATTCTTCAACTAATATGTCGGCTGGTGTGCCTGCTTCTGGAACAATTTCATTAAATGATTTTTATGGTAAAGAAAGAGCTTTTAAAAAAACATTCAGTGATGGCAACACAAATCAAAGTGCAGACACTATTTTTGGTGATGATTTTGAAGTAGATTATCCAAAACAACTTGTTATAAGTTCAGGACATACTATTGGTGCAACTAGTACATCTAATGCTGCTTTAACAATAGAGAGCAATGGTGTTGGTTCAATAACTATTACAAATGATGGTAACATACATGGTGCTGGTGGTGCGGCAGGAGCGGCAGGTGGTAATGCCCTTGAGGTTGCTGGAAGTGTTGCGGTGGCACTTGTTAATAATGGTACAATTAAAGCTGGTGGTGGCGGTGGTGGCACTGGAGGCACTGGTGGTAATGGTGTTTATACTGCTAATGCCACTTTTTCAAGCGTAACTGATGTCGGTGGTGGTGCTTTTGGTAATTATAATACACCACAAAATAATATGCCTAGTTGGATGAACTCAATATATACAGGCGGTGGCGATTTAGATGGACAAGGCGTTGTTGGTGATAGACGTTGGAGAGGAATAAACGGACAATACGCAAGATATGGTGTGGGGTCATCTACTCAGTTTAGAGTGAATCATGGTGGTGGTGCAGGAGATAGTATTAATGGAAACTGTGCAAACAGAGGACCTATGTATATATCTGCTGTAACAAATACTACAGGTGTTTATACAGTTTCTGCTGCAATTAGTTCTCAATATGGAAGTGGCTATGGAACTCCAACAATATCTGTAAGCACGAGTACGTCAAGTGCTGGTACATCTGTTTCTAATAGTGGCACTGCTAATATTACTGCGTCAACTACGACATATTTCACTACTTATGGCACAGCCTCCAATAATAAAGATTATTATTATAATAGTCTAAGTTTCTCTGTTTCTGGCACTTGTTTAGCAATACAAAGTGGTACATCTGGTGGTGCAGGGGGTGTTGGTCAAGGGTACAACCAATCCGCTACGGCAGGATCAAGTGCCAGTAGTGCATCTAACAATGCAGGTGCTGGTGGAGCAGGCGGTGCTGGTGGAGCATTTGGAGCATCTGGATCAACTGGATCAACAGGCAGTAATGGTAGTGGATCAAGCGTAAGTTTTCCATCTTCTGCACCAACAAATGGATCAAGTGGTAGTGCTGGTGGAGCATCTGGTAAATCAATACAAGGAAATAGTAATGTCACTCGTACTGGTAGTGGTACTTTAACTGGAGATGTAGCGTAATGCCTATGACAGCTTTAAAATTTAAACCTGGTATTGTGTCTGACATTACATCTTACAGTAATGAGGGTGGTTTTGTTGATGGCGATAAAGTAAGATTTAGGTTTGGTTTTCCAGAAAAGTTTGGTGGTTGGGAGAAATACAGTCCTAATCAATACCTAGGTAGTGCTAGAAGATTGCATAACTGGGTAGCTCTTGATGGCTCTGATTTCATGGGGGTAGGCACACATCTTAAATACTATATAGAAGAAGGTCAGACATTTAATGATATTACACCTATTAGATCAACAGTAACCACTAATGTTACTTTTACAACGAACACTACATCTGGTACAGAATCTATAGTTATTGTAAATTCTAATGCACACGGAGCAAATTTAAACGATTTTGTTACAATAACAAATGCTGAAGGAGCAGATGCAGTTGGTGGGATACCTGCATCTGCTATTGGAGACTCTAGTGGAAAAGAACATCAGATAATAGAGATCGTTAGCTCTAACGCATTTAAAATTGATGTTGGAAGTAATGCCACTAGCGTTGCTACAGGAATAGCAAGAAGTTCAGGAAGTGTTACCTTAAATTTTCAACTTAATGTAGGACTTGATAATACAGTTGGTGGAACTGGTTGGGGTGCTGGTCAATGGAGTGGAACAACATCTGGTGCTTTGGCAACACAACTGAATGAAGCCTTAGATGCAAGTGAAACAGGTGTTGATGTCGATGATGAAACTGGCATGAATACTGCTAATGATGTTATTCTCGTAGAAGAAGAACTTATGCTTGTATCAGCGACCACGGATGATAATACAATGACTGTAACTCGTGGACATAGTGGCACAGATGCAGCCACACACGCAGATAATACACTTGTACGATTAGCAACTGGTAATGCAGATTCTGCTAATGACTTTGTTGGATGGGGTAATGCAGCAAGTGTCACGACCCCTGGAGCACAGATTAGATTGTGGTCACATGACAATTTTGGTGAAGATATTATTATAAATCCAAGAGATGGTGGATTATTTTATTGGGATAAGACAAATGGTTTAGGCAACAGAGCCGTGGAACTTAGTGCAACGGGTACATATTCTGGAGAAACAAGTGTGCCTACGATAGCTAAACAAGTTCTTGTATCAGACCAAGACCGACATGTTATTGTGTTTGGTTGTGATGGATTAGGTGCAAACTCGTCTGCTCCACAAGGCAATGGGGTACAAGATCCATTGTTGATACGTTTTTCTTCACAAGAAAATCCAGTGGATTTCTTTCCAACTGCTACGAATACGGCAGGTGATTTAAGATTAGGTGGTGGATCTACCTTCGTACAAGCTGTCGAAACAAAACAACAGATACTTGTCTTCACTAATAAAACACTACACGCCATGAAGTTTATAGGTCCACCATTTACGTTTGGTCTTCAAGAACTATCAAAGAACATAACTATCATGAGTCCTTTTTCTGCTGTTGCTGTTGAAGATGCAGTGTTCTGGATGGGTGTAGATACGTTTTATGTTTATTCTGGTGGTCAAACGATACAACTACCATGCACAGTAAAAGATAAAGTATTTTTAGATTTTAATTTTGCAGAGCGTGATAAAGTTCATGTAGGTGTTAATTCAGAGTTTGGTGAGTTATTATGGTTTTATCCATCGTCTGCTGGTACACAGATAGATAAATATGTCGCTTATAATTATTTAGATAAAGTTTGGTATTATGGAACACTAGCAAGAGACGCATGGATTGACAGAGGTATAAGAACTCTGCCACAAGCTACTGGTAGTCAGTATCTTTATAATCATGAAGTGGGTTTTGATGATGATGGCACTGCCATGACATCCTTTGTTGAGTCATCAGCGATTGACATAGGTGATGGCGATAAATTTGTTTCTTTAAGACAAGTTATACCAGATGTAACATTTAACGGTTCTACATCGACAAATCCTTCAGTAAGTTTTACTGTTAAAACGAGAAACAATCCTGGTGCAGCACCAAGAAACGATCAGTCAGCGTCAAAAACAGCAACTAGAGAATCACCTAGCACTGTTGAACAATTTACAGAAAAATTAGATTATCGTTTACGAGGTAGATCTTTTGCTTTAAGAATAGATTCCACATCACTAGGGACAAAATATAAATTAGGTACACCTAGAATTGACATAAGACAGGATGGTAGACGCTAATGCTTATATCCAGTATTCCTCAATATATTCAAGGTGTAACAAACGCAAAAGTTGATTTAACTACAACGGATCTTACAAATTTGTTCACAGTTCCTAGTGATGCCGATTTCAACGCTGCTGTTGTAAATTCTATATTAGTGGCAGAAGATAGCGGTAACGCTGATACGATTACTGTTCAACTTGTCAGTGGTAGTGATACATTTGTTTTGTTTAATGTCAAAGCCGTGGGAGCTAACACAACAGTAGAATTACTTACAAAAGATCTGATATTACAAAGTGGTGAGATATTAAAGGTGCAAGCGGCAACGGCAAATAGATTACACGTTGTAGCTAGTATTCAAGAATTATCTAAAACAAGGGTAACAACAAGTGCATTGTCAAGAATTTAAAAGGTATATAGACGTATTTATTAAATTAAGGTAAGATAACTTCATGAGTATAGGTAGATTTTTAAAAAAAATAGCACCAATAGCTTTAACTGCCGTTGCCGGACCTGCTATAGGGCAAGGATTAGGTGCTTTGTTTGGACCTGCGGCAAAAACTGCTCTTGCTAATAATCCATTTTTAGTTAGGACTGGTCTTGGTTTTTTAGGATCTAAAGCTTCTGGTCGTAAAACCAAGGATGCTTTAAGAGATGCCTTAATATCTGGTGCAGTTGGATCGGCATTTGATAGTTTTACTGGACCAGAAAATGTTGCTTCAGATGTTGCAAAATTTAGAGCAACTCCAAGTGATGATAAACTTCCTTTTGCTATGACAAGAAGTGAGCAGACTGTAGGTGGTGGATCATCACAAATAAGTGGCAAACCACCTATTGAAAAAGCATTAGAAAATGTAAAAGGTAGTGCACCTAGAACCTTTGCTGGCGAATTGTTAAAAGCCGGTGGTATAGGCGATGATAATTTATTGGCAAGATTGTTGAATACAAGAGTTGGAGAGGGATTAACTGCCGGACTAATAGCACAATTATTAGCTGGAGATGACGATGAAGAAAGACCTCGTGAGTTTGAGCAAAGACCATTTGGATTTGGTGGGCCAGGAGGTCAACTTGGTGGGATTAGATTTGCAGCAGATGGTGGACTAAGTGATCCTATGAGTTTTCCAAGACGTAATGGTGGTATAGACCCATCAGAAGGCTCTGGCACAAAAGATGATGTTCCGGCAATGTTAATGGCTGGTGAGTTCGTTTTGACAAAAGATGCAGTAAAAGGTTTAGGTGATGGAAACCAAAGAAAAGGAATACAAAGAGCCTATGACATGATGGATAAATTAGAAGCGAGGGCGTAATGGCAAACGGATCAGTAACATATGAAAATATACAAAGATTACCGCCTTTTTTAGAGGGTCTGCAAAAAAGATTATTACAAACTGCCTTTGGTGAGTTTGATGGTGCAGATCAAACAACACCGGGTTTATTAGATAAACCATTAGGTTTGCCGGGAATACAGATTGCTGGTGCAGATCCCTTAACAACAAGGGCAGCAGAGTTAGGTGAACAAATGATTGGCACTTCAAGACCATTTATTGAGGGTGCAAGAGATCAGTCTTTAGCTGCACAACAAGCAATAACAAGTGGTTTGGGATTTCTACAACCAGACTCTATACAAAAATTTCAAAATCCTTTTCAAGATCAAGTCATTGATGTTGCAATGCGAGAGCTTGACAGACAAGCAGACATGCAGAGAGCAGGTGCTAGAGCACAAGCAATACAATCTGGAGCGTTTGGTGGGTCAAGAGAGGCTGTAAGACAGGCAGAAGCAGACAGAGGACTTCAACAAGTTAAAGCAGATACCTTGTCTAAACTGTTATCAAGTGGCTTTGGACAAGCGTTAAAAGCATCACAGGAGGCGGGAAGATTGTCTGGTGGTCTTGGACAAGCTTTTGGAACTTTAGCTGGTCAAACAAGTGATATTGGGCGTTTACAACAAGCCTTAGGTCAAGCCGATATATCACAACTAACACAATTGGGTGCGTTAAGGCAAAGACAACAACAAGCAGAGCTAGATGCTAATAGAGCAAATTTATTGCAACAATCACAAGAACCTTTTACAAGGCTTCAGTTAGGTCAAAATTTACTACAAGGTATGCCCAGTGCAAGTATTCCATCAACATTTACACAAGCCACACAACCTGCCGCTAACCCATTTTTACAAGGAATAGGAGCCTATACAACATTAGCACAGATTGCACCTGCTGGTACAACTGCGAATAAATAGAGGTCAAATATGGCACCAAAACAACTTAGAAGAGGCTTAAATCTTGGAGATACAGATGCTTTATTACAAGCTTTAGGTCGTCCAAAAACTTTTTCTGAAATCATGCAACAATATAGTTTAGGGTTGGAAGGAAAAGGGCCTTTAAAAGACAAATTTATTCCGCCAATAGGTCAAATTCAACCATCTGCTGGTGAAGGAAAAATCACATCACTATTTAGAAACTTAGGCAATGTTGGTCTAGGTGCTTTGGATCAAATTAGAGGTGGTGCAGGTATAATATCTGCTTTCACTGATCCAACTGGCAACATCATAGGTGATTATCTTAATCAAGAATCAGAAGCAGGCTTTCAACAAAGATTAAAAGAAAGAGATAGAACAAAAGATCCAACTGGGTCAGAGTTATTTCTGCCAGAGGGTCAAGAGCAAGCACGATTAAAAGGTAATGTTGGTGCAAAAAGCATGGCAGATGTACCCGGAATGGATATATTTACACAAGCTGGTCAAGATGCACTAGGTGCATCGGCAGCTAAAGCAATACAAGAAACTTTAGGCAAAAATGTTGGAGATCCTAGTGCTTTTGGTGCAGGTGATTTTGCAGATACAGAAACAGTTAAAAAAGTACAAGAAGAAGTTGATAAACAAAACATTGATACTTCTGCACCAGATAGCGATATAGATTATACAGATTCAGTTGACGATGCAGATTTAGAAACTGCTACAGCCACTGGAGTTAAAGGTGCAGATACTGCGGCAAAACAAGCGACTGTTAAGGCTTTGGATGAGTTTCTTAAAGATGCAAGACCGGGTGTAAGTCCAAAAACTTTTGATGAATATATTAACGAGTTTGGCGAAGCTACTGGACTAGATATATCTGGAGAAGCAGACACAAAACAAGCACTTATGTCTTTTGGTGCTGCTTTAATGCAAAACAGAGCGGGTAAAGGTTTTAACATTAGCAGAATACTTACTTCAGTTGGTGAGGCTACAGAGGCTGCAATGCCAGACTTTAGAAAAGCAACCGCAGAGGCAAAAGCAATAAGAGCTAAAGCTGGTGCTTATGCTTTAAGTAAACGTGATGAAGATAAAAAACTTGCTATGGATAGAAGGTCTTACTTTGTAATACCTAAGGGAGATGGGACTGCTGGCACAATTACCAACATGATAGCAGGTGGTAAGGGCAGATTAACAAGATTGAATAGCTATGAACTTAACAGTTTAACTAATAATCCAGAATTTGATAAACAATTTGAAGTTGTTGATGCAGATTTTTATAAAGATTATGCAAAAGCCGCATTAACTGCGTCTGGCAAGAAGAAGTTTTATCAAACTGGTGGCACAGATCAACCTCTTTTTGCTGGTGCCGACAAAGGATTAACTTTTAAAGTTCAATTACCAGATGCAAACAATGCACCAGACGGAACCGCTCCAAGATTTATTGATAGTGCCGACAGAGTAGTAACTATGGTACAAAATCTTGAAAGAGGTGTTGAAAAAAATGCAAAGGATTTTGAACAAATAGCAAAACTATTAAATCAAACTGGTACAACAATACCAGATCAATTAAGAAGTTTTGTTGTGCAAACTGCTAGAAATTTAGGTGTAAACATTGCTGCAGATACAGATCCATTAAGCCAAGTTAAAACAATATTACAAAGAATACAAGCAACTAACGCCGCTGATATTTTACAAGAATCTGGTAAAACTTTATCAGATGCAGATAGACAATTAGTAAAAGAAATTGTTGGTAAAGTTGACTTTACAAGTGGTGATGAAAAAGAATTGACTAGAAAATTAAGTAATTTGTTTAACTTGATTGTTGTCAAAGGCAGAAAAAATATACAAGATGCGTATAAAAATTTAAGTGCTGCTGGCGTAAATATTGATAGAACAAACATTACAGCACAAGGATCTACAATGACCAAAGGCGAAGATGGCGTATTTAGATTTAGAGTACAAGGCACTACATAATGGCAATAATTGATGTTGAAACACCTCAAGGTATAGTTAAAGTTGAAATTGCCGGTGACACACCAACAGAAGAAGAAACAAATGCTATCCGTGCACAATTTTTCTCTGCACCAGACAAAACAGAACAAACCTTTGAAGATTTATTAGCACAGTCAAGAAAAGCAACACCACAAGGTCAAGTGGTACAATCAAACTTTGACACTGAATCTGGCATACAAGATGCTGGTCTAAGATCGGCATTATCTTTAGCAGAAAATAAGGCAGAAGAAGAGGCTATACTTTCCAAACAAGGATTTTCAACAGAAGATTATATAAGAGATAATAGAGGCAGATTAGCATTGACACCAAGTGGTGCGGCTAAAGTTGGTGTCCAAACAGATAAAAATGTTCTTATTGATGAAGAGGGATTTAGTAGGAATGATTTATCTGATTTAGCCGGTATATTGCCAGAATTAGCAGGTGGTGTTACTGGAGCTATCAAAGGTGCTACAATTGGAACTGGTTTTGCACCAGGGTTTGGAACATTATTAGGTGGTGCAGTTGGTGCATTTGTTGGTGGTGGTGGTGGTTCTCTTGTGGAAGAAGCCATAGAAGGAGTTGCTGGAGTTTCAAAACAAACGGCTGGAGATATAGCACAAGATGCTGCTATTGAAGGTGGTATAGCTGCCGCCGGTGAGCTGTTGTTCGGCATACCAATATTAGCTTACCGAGCCGTAGCTCCATCTGGTGCAAAATTTATTAGAGAAGCTAGTGAAGAAGAATTAAAAATTACTGCAAAAGGTATTGAGAAAGGACTTGAACCTACAATAGCACAGATAAAAGGCAGACCTATTGCAGCTAAGTTTCAACAATTACAAGAGAGTGTTCTCGGTGGATCTCCAAGGACACAAAAGATAGCTGCCGCTATGGACAGAGAGGTGGCAGAACTTAATAAATTTGTATCACAAGCCGCTACAGAGGGTAGCGAAAAGTCTGCTGGTGATTTGTTTTTAGATTTTGAACAAAAGTTTGGTAAGGAGTTAGCAAAAAAACAAACTGCAGCATATGGCTCTATAATGAACGCACTAAAAGAATCTGCTGACAATTTAGCTGGTGGACTAGAGCGTAATCAATTAATAGATGATAATATATTTAACTTTGTGCAACAATCTGCAAAGAATTTTGAAGACACAATGTCGCAACAATGGGCAACAATAAATGAAGTTATTGAAACTGCCATTGGTGATACAAGAATACTACCAACCTCAACAATCAAAGAGGTTGCAGATTTAGCTGAAAAGAAGTTTGCACAAGCAGGAACTGGTGATTTAGCTACGGCTGAGGGTCAACTAGGACTTAAATTAGCTTCAGATTTAAGGGCGTTGGGTGATAAATCATCTTTTACTGACGCATATCAATTAAGAAGAAAGCTTTGGGATTTAAAGAATGCACCTAAAACTGCTCAAGAAGTTGAACAAAAAGCCATAATTGATAGTTCTGTAAATTTAACTCAAGTTTGGGATGATGCAATAAAGAAAGTTGATCGTCTATTAGATAGCTCAAACATTGATTCCTTAACAAAAGAAATTACGGATCAATTAGGGTCTGAAGCATTTGGCAAAATGCAAAAAGCAGCCGCACTTTTACCAACTGCAAGAAAACAATTTAGAGAGGGTACTGCTTTATACAATGACATATCAAGGACTTTAGGATCAAAAGAACTTGTAGAGCAAATGCGTAGTGGTGGATTTAATATTAACAGACCAGGAGCGTTAACTGGTTTAACAGAAAGGGTTATAGGAACTGGAGGTAAACCTACAGGTCTTAACAGATTAAAAAAAGCATTCAAAAATCAACCAGATCAATATACTCAAATAAAAACACAAATGGGTAGAGAGTGGTTACAAGGTGCTTTAAATAAAACTGGATTTGATTCAATTAAACCTAATAATTTTAAACCAAATGAGTTTATTAAAGCCTTAGATGATTTAGGCGAAACTGGTGTAGAGTTATATGGTAGACAAAGATATAATCAGTTAAAAACATTTGCTAAACAGTTTGAAGATTTAAAGCTTACAAACATAGATTCAGATACAGTAAGCACATTAGTCAAACAAGGTTTAGATGCAGATGGCAATGTTGCAACTGCTTTAAATAATTCAATAGATCAATTAAAAGAAACATCAAGACTTAGAACAAATAGTGTATTTGCTAAAATTAGGAATAACAATTTAGATGCAGAAGAAGCCTTAGATTTAGTTATGTCACCAGGTGCAACTCGTGGAGATATAAAAGCAGTCATGAACTTTTATAAAGACAAGCCTGCTGAATTAAAGACTATTAGAGGTGCATATGTTGAAAATATGCTTGATAACATTGGTGCAGTAACGAATGCAGATGGTATGAAGCAACTTGCTAAAAATATTAGAAGAGCAGACAAAAGCAACAAGTTAGATATTGTATTTCCAAACGCTGGAGATACAAAAGATGTTGCAGTAAACATAAGGGATTTTGGTAAAATACTAGAAAGAATATCAGCTAATATACCAAAAGGTGATTTAGTAGCTGCAGGTATTTTAGCTAATGTATTTAACAATGTTGGAAGAATTGCAAAAATGTTTGTTCTTGGTCAATTATTTACTGGTAAAAAGGCTATGAAAGAAATAGTAGAAGCATCTAAAAAACTTGAAAAAAATCCAAGTCCAACTGTTGCAGATCAAAGAGCATTTTTAGAATCAGTGTCTAATGCTTTTAGACCAGGGCAAGTAATAACACAATCTATCGAAGAAAATGTAAGCGACGCATCAGATCAAATACAATCAGTTGCAGAAAACACTGGTATTAATCAAGCAGTAAGAAATGTTGGTGCTAACACAACCAATCAATTACAAGGTATTCAAGCAGTCAATCCAAATACAAATGTTGGAAAAATAGATGTTACAAGTCCAGGCACTGGTGCGGCACTTGGTTTATCTCCTATAGATCAAGCCATAGCGGCTAGAAGAGGATCACCCTTGACTGTACCAAAAGAACAATATGGGAGTTTATTTAATCAATGAACATAGAAGAGTTAAGAGAAGAAATTGCGAGAGACGAGGGCAGGGTGAATTCTGTGTATTTAGATCATTTGTCGCTGAAAACTGTAGGAATAGGGCATTTAGTCAACGAATGGGATGAAGAATATGATAAGCCAGTTGGTACACCAGTATCAGAAGAGCGTGTTAATGAGTTGTTTGATAAGGATATACAAGTAACAATATCAGAGTGCAAAGAATTATTTGACAACTTTGATGAGCTACCGGAAGAGGTACAAAAAATCTGTGCAAATATGATGTTTAATATGGGTAGACCAAGATTAAGTGGATTCAAGAAATTTCGTGCAGCTATAGCGAACAACGATTGGGAAGAGTGTGCAATTCAAATGAAAGACAGTCGTTGGCACAAACAGGTCACCAAAAGAGCGAATCGCCTAATTTCCAGAATGAGAGCGGTCGAGGGTACCTAATCCTAACGTCTTGACGTTACTATTTAAATCTTGTTTTTCATATTCTATATCAACCATTAATCCTATTTGCTGACGTATGTTTCTACGTTCTTTATCACATATAATTTTTAATTTATTGTAAGTTGATAGGTCTATTCCTATTGACTTGAACTTTGATGTGTCTGCCATTATACTACCTCCATGACTTATAAATACCCAATTATACCCAATAAAACCCGAAGACCAAACAAATATTTTGCAAAAAAAACTTTATTTATGGGTTTTAAATTTGATAGCAAATGGGAAGCAGAGCGTTGGGGTCAATTAAAATCAATGGAAAAAGCCGGTGTAGTAACTCAACTAGAAAGACAAGTTCGTTATGATTTGACTGTAAATGATGTCAAAATTTGTGATTACATAGCAGACTTTAGATATTTATTAGAAGAAGAAAATGGATTGTCTAAATTGATTGTTGAAGATGCAAAAGGCGTTTTAACATCAGAGTTTAAGCTTAAAAAAAAGTTAATGAAAGCCGTGCATAACATAGATATTTATCTTTCTTTTAAAAAAAAATAACAAAAGCTATTGACTTATAGGATATGTATGCCTACTTTATAGGTATCTAGTGTCTATTTATTATTGAGAAAGGATTATTTATGGATTTAGATTTTTTAAATATGCCTTTGCATGATGTTTTTAAGTATCGTGAAGAACTTAAACAACAAATTCAAGTGCTAAAGGACAAGCAAAGCGTTCTTAATGATGATCTTGCAATAAGGTTTGGTAATAGTGCAAGAAACAAATTGAACGAAGATGGTAAAGATTATGGAACTGTTACACTTAATGAGCAGGGATATAAGGTAAAAGTTACCATGCGACAAAAAGTAACTTGGGATCAAGAGGGTCTTGCTACTGCTTTGATGAATATGGATCAAGAAGATGCAAGGCATTATGCTAGAATTACTTACGCTATTGATGAGCGTAAATATAACAACGCACCTCCTGGTATTAAGGGTAAACTACAAGACCACAGAACAGTAGAGCTTACTGGTACAACTGTGGATATTACGGAGGATAATAATGGCTCTTAAAATTATATCAGCTGATGAAAGATTAGCAGAAAAAAGAGGTCATAAAATTGTAGTCTGTGGTCAAAGTGGTGTGGGCAAGACAACTCTTGCCCGTACTCTTGATCCTGATACTACTCTATTTATGGATTTAGAGGCTGGCGATGCTGCTATTGAAAGATGGCCAATTGATGTTATTCGTCCACAGACTTGGGAGGAGTGCAGAGATTTTGCTTGTTTTCTTGGTGGT
>CENW01008808.1_pt1 | contig 14588 bp, 19 predicted proteins | sample 530241 | NCBI WGS metagenome assembly CENW01 (sample SAMEA2619818, study PRJEB7988) | marine metagenome | isolation source: saline water (ENVO:00002010), including | reverse complement strand
TTTCAGAATTGTTACAAGAATTTTTAAAGTTTCATAAATTTCGAGATAATTCCGAGCTTTTCTTTGAAAGAATCAAAAGAATGACTTCCCCCATTCACGATACAAAAATTACAACCAGCATAAAAATCAAGAGTGTACTTAAATGGAATAACATCATCACCAGTCTCCATTAGAACTAGATAGTTAGATGGAGAATTTATCTTTGAAACATTATTCAGCTTCAATATTTCGATATCTTTTTTAGAAAGGTAAAACTCTTCATTTGTTGAATAGTTAGTGTTCTTTCCTAAATACATTTCCATCCCTAAATATGGATTTGATGCCGGATTTATCAAAACAGCCTTTTGATCAAACTTTTCTGCAAAATAAGAAGCATAAAAGCCACCAAGTGAGCTCCCAATAAATAACCTATCCCCTTCATTTTCTCCAATTAATTTTTCTAATTGAATGAAAGATTCTTCTATGGAGTTATCAATATTTGGAATGTGCAGATAAATATTTGGAAATTTTTCTTTTATAAAATCATTGAAGGCTATTGCCTTTGTTGAATCAGCAGATGATGCAAAGCCATGAAAATAAAATATATTTTTATTCAATTATTTCTTCTGCAAAAGTAAGTAAATTCTCAAGAAGGTCAAAAAAGAAAGTATTTTGTTGATGCTTTTCATCAGACGACTGAAGAACAGATTTATTTTTTACGTAAAAGGGGAAAGGCTTCTCACCCTGAAAGGAAATTACCTCAACCATTTTTGCGTCAATGAAAACACAGAATCTGATTATGAAATCATTAAGTCTATCTTCAGAATGAATATGCTTAACCTCATAGGTTAAGGTGTGCTTTGTTTTTGATAGTAAATTAAATTTTATAAAAACTTTTTCATTCTTACTGAGTGACTTTTTAAAACTTTTCTTAGAATCTTTAAAATCTTGAAGTAATTTTCGTAATTTAAAGAAATTGCTGCCACACACATTCAAATGCATTGAGGTTTTAGGAAGTGTTTTCATTTCTATAAATTAAATAAAAATATTATATTTTTCAATTAACAAAGCTAATAAAAATAATAAACCAATAAAATTATTATTTTTAAATGCTTTTAGGTGTTGATTATTTCTAGCTAATAAATGCTGGTAATAAAAGAGAAGAACAGCAAAAAAAATAGCTAAGTACCAAATGAAACTCAAATCATTTATGTAACCAAGGAAAATGAAAAATATAATTGATAGACTCTGAAATAAAATAATGAAGTTTTGAGATTTTTCTTCCCAATAGGTAATAGATGAATTTACTCCTAATTTTTTATCATCACCATAGTCACTCATTGCATAGAATGAGTCGTAAGCGACTATCCAAAAGAAATTAGCCAAATACAAGATCCACATTGAGACATCGAATAGCTTTTCATTCATGGAAAAGACAATTGGAACACATGAACCAAAAGTTACTCCTAAGAAAACTTGCGGTATTTTAAGAAATCTTTTTGTTAAGGGATAAGAGACTATAAAAATTGCAAAAAATAAGCAAACGAGCAAAGCTTGTTTACCCAAACTGGAAACTAGTAATAAAGAAAATAGTGAAAGTAGAAGAAATATAAAATAGGCTTCATGCTTACTTAGTTGACCTGATGCTAACGGCCTATCTTTAGTTCTTTTAACCTGCTTATCAAACTCCATGTCAAAGATATCATTAATCACACATCCTGTTGATCTCACTAAAATTGATCCAACTATAATAATGATTAGGTATGAGTAATTAATAAATGCATCACTAGAGATCAATAAAGCAATAAGAGCAGGCCACAAAAGAAGATATATCCCAATAGGCTTATCAAGCCGAGTTATGCCAATAAATCCACTTATTTTTTTAGCTATCATTTATTAAAAAGATTTCACAAACACTGAATGGATAACCTTTAACTGTATATATACCTTTTCTACCATAAAATATTTCTTCTTTTGATTGAAACCTAGCAAACAACATATATTTTTTTTTAATTTCTGGATTTGAAAAAAGGATATCTCCTAATGGATTTTCTTTGAGATTTCCAAGAATATTTAAACCAAGTTTAATCGTTTCAAGAGGTATGATGCTTTTCGCATAAATTAATGGCTCCTCATTAGAAAGAAGAATTACTTCTCTGATATTGTTTTCCTCATAGTTTGAAATGATAAGATCATCTTCAATGATGTCTACCTCTCCAGGACCATCTTTCAGGAGCTTTAATTTGAAATTCGAAAATGACTTTATTCTTGATGTTATTGATCCACCTTCATTTAACCACGAAAGAATTTCTTTGTTGCGAACTTCAAGGGATTTAGTTTCGGATATCCACGACGTTAATTTATTGAATTTCATATATTTAAGTATCCCAATTTTGTTATTATACGCTGATCTTTTTTATAATTTTTAGACACCAAGAAATGAAATATGGAATATAAAAAATGGGAATGCATTGTTTGCGGGTTAATTTATGATGAAGCTGAAGGTTGGCCTGAAGATGGTATTGAGCCCGGAACTAAATGGGAAGATGTTCCTGAAGATTGGATTTGTCCTGACTGTGGTGTTGGAAAGGAAGATTTTGATATGGTTGAGATATCATAATGCTTGATGCTCCTAAGAACCTTACTAGGAATGTATTAATCGCAATGTTTTTAGGCGCCTTAATAGGTGCTATCTTATATTACTCAAGTTTTTTATCAGACAGCCTTAAAGATTTTATTTTTGAATATGTTTTTAAACTTGGTGGAGAAATCTTTATAAATCTCTTAAAACTGATGGTCGTTCCATTAGTATTTTTCTCACTAGTATCAGGTATTGCTTCTTTATCAAGCTTAAAAAGCTTTGGAAATATTGCTTCTAAAACCATTGCTTTATATTTGCTTACTACAGCAATAGCAGTATCAATTTCTCTTGTAGTTGGATCAATTTTTCAGCCAGGTTCTGGCTATTTAATGGCAGAGACTGTCGCACTCAAGGATTTGCCAGAGGGACAGGGGATATACCAGACAATCGTTAATATAGTCCCTGCTAATATAATTGACGCAATGGCTAAAAATCAGATGCTTGCAATTGTTTTTTTTAGTATTCTCTTTGGCCTTGCTTTAAACAAAACTAATCATTTAACGGGAAACTTGTCAGAGTCATTTGAAAGACTTAATACCGTTTTTCTTCAATTAGTATTAATGGTTATGAAATTTGCTCCAATAGGAGTCTTCTGCCTAATTGGAAAGTTTGTTATTACTGATGGTTTTAATATTTTCCAAGATGTATTTATGTATGTAATTTTATTAATATCAGTTCTTCTTTTTCATGCTTTTGTAACTTATTCATTGATTCTAAGATTCTTTGCTTCGATAAATCCATTACATTTCTTTTATAAAATGAAAGATGCTGCAATATTTGCTTTTTCTACCTCTTCAAGTGCGGCAACAATCCCTGTGACATTAAAGACGGTTAATCAAGATATTGGAGTTAAAAAAGACATAGCTTCTTTTGTTGTTCCTGTTGGCGCAACAATTAATATGGATGGGACTGCAATTATGCAAGGCATGGCAACTGTTTTTATTGCACAGATCTCCGGGATTGATTTAACTTTAGTACAGTATATTCAAATAGTTTTATTGGCTGTTGTAACATCAGTAGGAACAGCAGCAGTCCCTTCTGCAGGTACAATTACTCTTGTAATTATTCTTCAACAATTTGGCCTTCCTCTAGAAGCAATTGGAATAATATTAGCTGTTGATAGAATTTTAGATATGATTAGAACATCTGTGAACATTACTGGTGACGCAACAGTTGCTTGTGTAGTAGCTAAGTCAGAGGATTCTTTTGATGAAATGGTGTTTAATAAAACATAAATTTGATAAAATTCGAGTAAATTTTTCGGAGTAAAATATGCCAGCATACATACCACCACTTTTAGGTCTCATCGGTCTTCTAATTGCCTTAGGAATATTCAGAGTTGTGCTTAGCTACTCAGAAGGAAGCCCTGAAGTAAAGAAAATCGGTGACATGATTCATTCAGGTGCAATGAGTTTTATGAAAACTGAGTATACGTATTTGGTTGTTTTCGTCTTTGTTTTAGCTGGTTTAGTTTTCTTTGCCTTAGGTTGGCAAACAGCAACTGCAGTTTTAGTTGGTGCTTCAAGTTCAGCACTTGCTGGATTTATTGGAATGTTTGCTGCTACTAAAGCTAATACTAGAACAGCAGCAGCAGCCTCAGAAAGCGGAGCAGCAGCAGCTTTATCAATTTCTTTTTATGGTGGATCAATAATGGGCCTCTGTGTAGCTTCTTTAGGACTTCTTGGTCTGGGAGGATTATTTTATTTTCTTGGAGAAGGTCACTACCTTGAAGGATTTGGAATGGGAGCTTCAGTTGTAGCGCTATTCTCGAGGGTCGGTGGAGGAATATTTACTAAAAGTGCTGATGTTGGTGCAGACCTTGTTGGGAAAGTTGAAGCAGGAATACCAGAAGATGATCCACGAAATCCGGGTGTAATTGCTGATAATGTTGGAGATAATGTTGGCGATGTTGCAGGAATGGGATCAGATATTTTTGAATCATATTGTGGTTCAATGATTGCAACGATAGCAATTGCTTACACTATGACAGAAGCAAATAATGGTCCGTTGATGAGTTTACCTCTAGCATTAGCCTCTATCGGTTTAATATCGTCAATCTTAGGCATCTTAATTGTGAGAGCTCAGTCTGCGAAAGCACCTGCTGCAGCGTTAAGGACTGGAACAACAGGCTCCCCAGTTATTTTTATAGCTTTAGCTTTTGGGTTAATCTCATACTTGGATATTTCACTAAATGTTTGGTTTTGTGTTCTTACAGGAGCTGTTGGAGGCGTATTAATTGGATTAATAACTGAATACTATACTGGTAGCACACCTGTAGAAAAGATTGCAAAATCGGGTGAAACAGGACCTGCAACTGTGATGATTTCTGGTCTTTCGGTTGGAATGCAGTCTGTAGTAATTCCTATCTTAATTTTGGCAACAATTATTTTTATCTCTACAACATTATTTGATCTATATGGAGTAGGGATAGCAGCGGTTGGGATGCTTGCTACAGTTGGCATAACGATGGCAATTGATGCATATGGTCCTGTTGCAGATAATGCAGGTGGAATTGCTGAGATGTCAGGAATGGGAGAGGATGTTAGAGAAATTACTGATTCCTTAGATGAGCTTGGAAATACAACTGCGGCCATTGGAAAAGGATTTGCAATAGGCGCAGCTGCTTTGGCAGCATTAGCTATAATTGCAGCTTTTGTTCAAGTAGTTGGCGTAAATAATGATGGATTTCAGTTAATTTTGTCTGATCCAATTGTTCTGGTAGGAATGTTTATCGGAGGCTCAATCCCTTTCTTAGTTTCCTCAATAACAATGACTGCCGTAGGTGATGCTGCATTTGAGATGATCAACGAAATAAGAAGACAGTTTAGAGAGATTCCAGGGATATTAGAAGGCACGGGAGAGCCAGATACTGACAAATGTGTTGAGATTGCTACCAGAGCAGCTCTTCAGAGAATGCTTTTACCCGGTGTAATTGCTGTGTCTATGCCTCCTTTAGTTGGATTTTTACTTGGAGCAAAAGCTCTTGGTGGAATGTTAGCTGGTGGATTGCTAGGTTGTGTTCTTCTTGCTCTAATGATGGCTAACGCTGGAGGTGCTTGGGATAATGCTAAGAAATTCATTGAGAAAGGCAATCTTGGCGGAAAAGGCTCGGATACGCATGCTGCTGCAGTAGTAGGTGATACAGTTGGAGATCCATTTAAAGATACTTCAGGACCTGCGATGAACATACTCATTAATGTGATGGCAATTGTAAGTTTAGTTATTGCTGGTCTTCTTCCAGTTGACGGTTTAATAGTTACTTTATTTAATTAAGCTAACTAAACAAATACAATATACATATGCTAAGAAGTATGACTGCATATGTTTCAACAAACCATAGTTACAAAGGTTGCTTGATATCATGTGATATTAAGTCAGTAAACGGTAAATCTTTGGAAATAAATTTTAAATCAAACTTCATATTGCCTAAAACAGAATTGATTATAAGAGAACTGACTTCAAAAAAAGTTAGAAGAGGCAATTTAGAAATTAATTTTAATGCTGAGATTATTGAACAATCTGCTTTTGCACTAAATAAAAAACTAGTTAGAGAAATTAAGGAGGAGCTTAATAAATCTGATTTGGACATAAAGAACTTAAGTTTTTCAGATATAAAAGATATTCCAGATATTTTTATAGATAAAAAGAAATTAGCTTTTTCAGCGAGTGTAGTTAAAAAAATCTATAAAGAAACATTAGAAGTGTTTATTGAGAATAAGAAAGGTGAAGGAGAAAAAATTAAAAAAACATTCACTGACAGAATAGAAAAGATTCGGAAGGATATAAATTCTCTTATTAGGGAGGTTGATAAAAACAAAGCTAAAAGAAAAAAAAATATCTTGAGGAAACTAAATTTAGTAAGCTTCGATGCCTCGGATGAAATTATTTCTAACGAAGCAGTCAATCAAATAATTAAATCTGATATATCAGAGGAAATTGATAGATTGGATTTCCATAAAGCATCTTTATTGGAAGAGCTAGAATCCAAAAATGCAAAAGGAAAGAAAATTGATTTTATACTTTTAGAAATGTTGCGTGAGGTAAATACACTCCTAGCTAAGGTTACATTTAGTAAAGAAAAAAAGTATGCCCTAAGCATTAAGATATACATTGAAGAGATGAGAGAGCAGGTAAGTAATGTCGAATAACAAAGGTCAACTAATAGTTATTTCAGCTCCCTCAGGGACTGGAAAAACATCGATTATCAAGAATGTCATAAAAAAATTAAATGATGAAAATAGAGAATCTAAGTTCTCTATTTCGCATACAACAAGACCACCAAGGGATGGCGATATTGATGGTAGTGATTATTTTTTTGTATCAGATGAAATATTTGGAGAGCTTTATGAAGCTGGAAATTTCATTGAGACGGCAGAGGTCCATGATTATAAATATGGGACATCGAAGAAATTTATTGACGAAAATATCAATCAAGGAGTAAATATTTTTCTTGAAATAGATGTTCAAGGATTTCAAAAACTAAAATCTAAAGATATTGATTTTAGATCTATATTTATATTACCACCTTCAATTGATGAGCTCAGAGAAAGAATCCAAAAAAGGGGTCTTGATTCTGATGCTGTTATTGAGAAAAGGATGAAGAATGCATTGAAAGAGTTAAGTAAGGCAAATAAATATGATTATTTGGTTATTAATGATGTTTTTGAATATGCCATTAAAGAATTGCTTGAAATGATACAAAATAGGGGTTTTGTAGATCATGCCCGTGACAAAAAACTAAAGATATTGCAAGAATTGTTGTCTAAATAGGCTTTTTGCAATTAAAATATGCATCTTGGAGAAAATTTATGGCAAGAATAACAGTAGAAAAGTGTTTAGAGCACGTACCTAGTAGATTTGATTTGATACTTTTGGCATCAGGGAGAGCGAGACAGCTTTCAACTACAAGTAGAGAGCCATTGGTAGAAACAAATAATGACAAAAATACATTAATAGCCCTTAGGGAAATTGAAGAGGGATTGATAGATGCCGAAACTTTAGAAAAGACACTAGAAGAAGATGTTCTTCTAGATCAATTTTCAACCTCCAAACCTAGAGAGTCAGACACAATTGGATAATTTCTTTGGAGAACTAATTTGAGTGAAAGAGTTCTCCAAGGCCATCAACTAAAAAGCAATTCTCGTTCGAAAGAACTTTTACATTTTCCTAAAGGTTTTTATCAAGAACTAAAAAAGAGTTTTTCGCCTAATCAAATTAATTTAATGAGACAGGCATATACATTTGCTTCAACTGCACACGATGGCCAAGAAAGAATGGATGGAAAGCCATATATAAGTCATCCGCTAGAAGTAGCAAGGATTTTGGTAGAAATGAATATGGATACCGACTCCATTTGTGCTGGTTTGATGCATGATGTTCTTGAAGATTGCGATATCGAAAAAAGAAACATCGATAAAGTATTTGGAAAAGATGTCTCTGAAATAGTTGATGGTGTCAGCAAAATTGGAAAATTAGATTTCCAATCAAAAGCTGAAAGAAATATAAATAGTTTCCAAAAGATGGCTCTAGCAATGGCTAAGGATGTTCGAGTTATAGTAGTTAAGCTTGCTGATAGATTACATAATATGAGAACGATTGACTTCTTGCCTAGGAAAAAGCAAATAAATATTGCAAAGGAGACACTAGAAATATATGGACCAATTGCTTTAAGAATTGGAATGCAAAAAGTAAGGGCAGAGCTGGAAGATCTTGCTTTTGACTGTTTGCATCCACTCAGAGCTGAGATGCTCAGATCAGCAATTAAGAAATCGAGTGGAGGAAGAAAAAAGATTGTTTATAAAATCCGAAAAGAAATAAAAAATCATCTTAAATCAAATAAGGTGTTAGCAACGGTTCAAGGGCGAGAAAAAAATCTTTTTAGCATTTATCGAAAAATAAAAACAAAGCATAAACCATTTTCTGAAGTTTTAGATGTTTATGGATTTAGGATAATTGTTCATTCAGTTGAAGATTGTTACAGAGCTCTTGGATTAATTCATAATCACTACAAACCAATAGAACAAAGATTTAAAGATTATATTGCTATCCCAAAATCGAATGCCTATCAGGCTCTTCATACTACCCTATTAGCGCTTGACTCTATTCCAATAGAGATTCAAATACAAACAAAGAGCATGGAGCTAATTGCTGAGAATGGAATATGCGCTCATGCAAGCTATAAAATTGAAGATATAAATAACAGCTCATTTCATGTAAAAAATTGGATGGCAAGCTTAGAAGATCTTCATGAAAAATCATCTAGCTCTGAAGACTTTGTTGAGTCCATAAAAACTGATCTTTTTTCAGATGAGGTTTATATTTTTTCACCAAAAGGACAAATTTTTAATTTGAAAACAGGATCAACTCCAGTTGATTTTGCTTATGAAGTTCATACTGACATTGGAAATGGCATGATTGGCTGTAAAATAAATAGGAAATACGCTCCGCTTAATGTCCAACTAGAGAGCGGGCAGACAGTTGAAATCGAAACAGATAAAAAAGCAGTTGTTGATCCTGCGTGGTTAAATTTTGTTGTAACTAGTAAAGCACGAGCTGCCATAAGAGCACAGCTCAAACACCAAAAAACTTCCTCTGCAAGAAAGGCTGGAAAGCTACTCCTCGAGAGTGAGCTCAAACGATCAGGAAAAGTTTTGAAGGAATATAGAGGAAGCATCTTAAGAAAGATTTTAAAAAGGGTAGGTGTTAAGTCTCTTAATCAGTTGCTCACAGATATTGGCCTAGGAAGAAAAACTAGTACGATAGTTGCTGAAAGATTTTATGATGGTTTGCAAATTAGAAAAGATAAAAAGAATGTATCCAAATCCTTTGAATTAAAAAATAATAAAATAGATGGTCTTTCAGTCACTTATGCAAGATGTTGTATGCCAATTGAAGGAGATTCAATAGTCGCACACTCAGACACAGAAAGAGGTATTGTAATTCATCATTCAAGATGTCAGGAGGTGGCACCTTTTAAGCAAGATAAAGATAGATATATACCCTCATTTTGGTCAAAAAGTACACGCAAACAAGTCAGACCATGTCACATTAAGGTTTTGAGTGATAATGGTCCTGGAGTTTTAGCGGACATTGCTTCAACTTTTACAAAGTCAGATATAAATATAATTTCTGTTCTCTCTAAGTCTGTAGGTAGCAAGCTGATAGAATTTAGTTTCGATATTGAAATATATGACTTAGATGAATTAAAGAAGATAATGCGAAAAGTAAGGTCAATGAAGATTGTTTCAAGTTGTGTTCGAGAGATTAATGAAGCAAAGAAGAAATAAGCTAGGGATTTATTTTTTCATATACCTTATATTTCCTTTACAATGCTTAGATTCTTCAGAACTGATTATGTCAAAAGAACCTATTCAAACTAATAAAGCTCCTGAGGCAATAGGAGCATACTCTCAAGCTATTAAATCTGGAGATTTTTTATTTATATCTGGACAGATTCCCTTAAATCCAGAGACTATGGAAATTGAGAATTCCTCATTTGAGGAATCAGCATATAGAGTTATATCAAATTTAGAAAATATATGCCTTGAAGCGGGTGCAAGTCTTAATGATATTGTTAAATTAAATATTTACCTTACAGATTTAGAAAATTTTGCGTCATTAAACAAGGTTATGGAGGAAAAATTCTCTAAACCATTTCCAGCAAGAGCAACTGTAGAGGTAGCCAGATTGCCTAAAAATGTAACAATTGAAGTCGATGCAATAGTAAATTTAAAAAAATGAATCATTTAGTTTCTTTAAAAGACTTAAAAAAAGAAGACATAATTGAGCTTCTTGAACTTGCTGAAAAATTTATAGATCATGATGGTAAGATTTTGAAAGATCCTATTTTTCCTGACAAAAAAATAGTTAATATTTTCTGTGAACCTAGTACTAGAACAAAGACCTCATTTGAAATCGCTGCCAAAAACTTAGGATGTGAAGTTATAAATTTTGACTATAACTTTTCATCAATTATTAAAGGAGAATCTCTGCTTGATACGATTATAAGTTTTGAAGAGATGGGCATTGATCTTTGCGTTCTTAGGCATACGGACTCGGTAATACACAACCTCATAGATGAAACAGAAAAAATGATCTTTATAAGCGGAGGTGAGGGTGCGATCTCACATCCCACTCAAGGACTTTTAGATCTGATGACAATAAAGCTCAAAAAAGGTCTCGAAAATAATAATATTCTTGTTGTTGGCCATTTAGACCATTCAAGAGTATTCAAGTCTTTTTTAGAAGGTATAACAAATTTCACAAATAATATAACAGTATGCGGTCACAAAGATCTATGCAAGGAATATGTTGATTCAAGTTTGGTAACTTTTGAGCCCGATCTACAAAAGGCTATTGATGATAAAGATGTAATCATGGGTTTAAGAATCCAAAAAGAAAGAATAGATGAAAGTACAATTATAAATATTGAAGAATACTCTAGGGATTATCAAATTAATAGCGAACTTTTAAAGTTAGCTAAACCAGATTGCATTCTAATGCATCCGGGGCCAGTCAATAAAGGTATAGAGTTATCTCAAAGTGCATATGATTCTGAGAATTCTGTAATCAATAATCAGGTCAAGAATGGTGTTGCAATTAGGATGGCAATCTTAACTAAATACTTCTCAATTTAGGGAACTAGCTTGCAAAACCAAGCGCATTAAGTCTTTGGATAATATGTGAGATTTCCTCTTTTAATAATATTTTATCTTCTTCATTTAAAAAACTTCCAACAACAATCTCTTTCCCCTTTGATCGAAAGCTTAAATCATGATCTTTGGTATTATTCTTTTTCACATTAAAGGTTGCAAAAGATCTAAATTCCTTCCAAGTAAAAAATTCTTTTAAACCATCAACTCTGACTTCCACATGGTCTTTGGATAATATAATTATTTGTTTTTGGTTGCTCCAATTGAAGCTTAACCTAAAGGCCAAATAGACTAAAATAATTTCTAATCCTGCAAAAGGTAAGATCATTATCCCTCCAGCAAGAAAGAAGCCGATTCCAATTACACTACAAATAAAGAAAATACTTCCTAAAAAGAGAATCCTTGTTGTCCCAGTAAGAGAGCTGTTGGGTTTTAAAAGGATTTCAAATTTCGTTGCTTCTAATTCTTTAACTTTTACCATCTAGATATTTTTTTACTGTATCAGCAATTGCTATTGTATTTTGATCAAGCTCAACATTAACAATACTATTTTGTTGGAGTTGAAAAAGATTTGTTATTGAAAGGGTTTCCGGAATTAAATGAATCATAAAAGATTCTGAAGAAACTTCCCCCACAGTAAGACTACAACCATTAATAGCCACATAACCCTTATGTAGAATGTAGTCATGCATGAAAGGCTCAACTGAAAATTCGACATCCCAGCTTTCATCTCTAATATCCATAGAAATAACTTTTGAAGTACCATGAATGTGTCCTGATACTAGGTGGCCGCCAATTTCATCTCCTATCTTTAATGATCTCTCAAGATTTACATTGTCGCCAGCTTTTATAATTTGAAAGTTTGTTCTTTTTATTGTTTCCTCAACAAGGTCAAATCTTAGCATTTCTGGATTTGAATCCTTAACAGTCAAGCATACGCCATTGACAGAAATGCTTGAACCTTTTTTGAGATTAGAAAGAAGATCAGATGAGCAATCTATAGAAAGGTTATAGATATCTTTTTCTTTTACAAACTCTTTTACTTTTCCGATTTCTTGGACAATACCTGAAAACATTAGGCACCCCAATTATTTCTATATTCTTCAAGATCACTTTTGAACTCCTTGAAGTTAGGCTCATCGCTTACAAAGCTTATTAAAAGATCCAGGTCTACTATTGAAGAAACAGTAAGTTCAAAATCATTCTCTAGTTCATCTTTTGCAGACATGTTTGATACACCTTTTTCTTGTCGGTCTAGACCAACTAGCATAATTTTTGGATTGGCTCCAATAGACTTTATTTTCTCAATTGATTCTCTAGCTGCTGTTCCTGCAGAAATAACATCATCTATTATAAGCACGTTACCTGATGGAAGTTGACCAATAATATCACCACCCTCACCATGATCTTTCTCTTCTTTTCTATTAAAAGACACAGGAATATCAAGGTTAGACTTTCCTAAACTTGCACCAATGATTGATGCTAAAAAAATACCTTTATATGCAGGACCATAAATACTATCGAAAGAGACACCTAAATCTTGAAGAGTTTTTGTATAGCATTCCGAAAGGTCAGCTAAATACTCGGTATTTAACATTTTTGCTGCATTGAAGAAGTAGGGACTATTTCTTCCTGATTTGAGAGTAAAATCACCAAAAAGTAATGCCTCAGATCTTAATGCAAGTCCAATAAATTTCTCTTGATAATCTTTCATTATCTCTCCAAAGCCTGTTTTTGAATATCAACTATTTCTTTTATAGATGAGCTAGCTAGATCTACAATTTCAGTCAGTTGTTCTTTTGAAAAAGGACGCTCTTCAGCAGTTCCTTGAATTTCAATTAAATCAAGATCTTGAGTCATGACAACATTAATGTCTGAATCAGCAGTGCTGTCTTCTTGGTAATTAAGATCAACTAGAATTTCGTCATCTTTAACACCCAGTGAGATTGCAGCTACATATTGCTCAATTGCCCTTTGATCATCATGGTGATTTTTAATTGCAAGGAAAAGTGCAACGCATCCACCAGTGATTGAAGCAGTTCTTGTGCCTCCGTCTGCTTGAATAACATCGCAATCAACATGAATAGTTTTATCTTTTAAATACTTTAGGTTTACAGATTGTCTAAGCGATCTTCCAATAAGTCTTTGTATTTCCTGAGTTCTTCCTGATTGTTTCCCTTTTGCTGCTTCTCTACCCATTCTCTCATTGGTTGATCTAGGAAGCATTCCATATTCAGCAGTAACCCAGCCTCTATCTGATCCCTTCATCCATCTTGGGACATTATTATCAATGCTTGCAGTACAAATAACATGAGTATTACCGAACTTGACCAACACCGAACCCTCTGCATGAAGATTTACATTTGTTTCAATGGAAATTTTTCTTGTTTGAGTTGATTTTCTGTTATCTCTAGACATACAGTAATTATATCTTTATGAATAAAAAAAGAATTAAATTAGTTTTTCTTTAACAATCTTACTTACGAGGCCCATATCAGCTGAATCGCCAATAGATCCCTTCAAATGGCCCATTACTTTGCCCATATCCTGAGGTCCTGTTGCTCCAACTTCCGAAATAGTTTTTGTAACAAGCTCATCAATAGCTTCTTCTGACATCATCTCAGGCATATATTTATTAAGGATGAGAAGTTCATCCTTTTCAATCTTTGATAGATCGCTTCGGCCACCTTTTTCGAATTGCTCTATAGAGTCTTTTCTTTGCTTGATCATTTTTTTTAGAGTAGCTAAAACCACTGAATCATCAGCTTCTACTCTATTATCAATTTCATATCTCTTAATTTCTGAAATTAGCATGCGAAGGGTATCTCTGGTTAAATTATCTTTAGAAAGCATTGCTGCTTTGAGATCTGAATTTATTTGATTTAAGGTCGACAAGCTTTATCTATAGGATTTTTGTCTAGCAAAGTTATTGATTCTATTGGTCTTTCTTGCTCTTTTCTTAGCAGCTGCCATCTTCCTTTTTCTCATTTCAGTAGGCTTTTCATAAAACTCTTTCTTTCTAATATCTGGAATAATCGCTGCTTTTTCGCAGGCACGCTTAAATTTTCGAAGACCAATATCGAAATGTTCCGTGTCTTTTATTATTATTGAAGGCATAATTTGGAACGTAGTTTATGCTTTTCTGGAGATATTTGCAAAACAATTTTTATGAAAACATTAGGAATAGAAACATCATGTGATGAGACAGCAGTAGCGCTGTATGATTCTGCATCTGGAATTATTGCTGAGACTGTTTATAGCCAGATCGATTTGCACAAAAAGTATGGTGGTGTGGTGCCTGAGCTAGCTTCAAGAGA
>CENW01145784.1_pt1 | contig 14596 bp, 10 predicted proteins | sample 530241 | NCBI WGS metagenome assembly CENW01 (sample SAMEA2619818, study PRJEB7988) | marine metagenome | isolation source: saline water (ENVO:00002010), including | reverse complement strand
CAGGTCTTCAAGGCACAGCGACAAAGCCTCTTTTTGTCTTAGGGTGGTAAGGTGAGGCGTGCTTGTTGAAATTGTATTAATCATAAGCGCCTTTTTGATTTTTTTCAACAAAATATCCACATTTTTGCCGTTTTTTGCTGATATATGTATAATAGAATTATCTTTCAATGTTGATTTGTGCAAATCTATTTTATTAATAATTTTAATGTAAGGGACGTCATAATTAATTGAAAACTTACAATTTATGTCATCTGACACGTAGAGCACTAGATCAGATTTCTTTATCATTTTAACAGCTTTATCAATACCCATTTTTTCTAACTTGTCATCGGTATGATGTATGCCAGCCGTATCGACAAATCTTATGGGAATTCCATCAAGATCAAGCATTACTTCAACCAGGTCTCGGGTTGTGCCAGGTTGATTGCTCACGATTGCTTTTTCAAGTCCTGAAAGCTGATTTAAGAGTGTTGACTTACCTACGTTCGGCTTTCCAGTAATTGTAACGTAAATCCCACCATTTAAGAGCTTACCAACATTATAAGTCGATAAAAGATCATCGAATCTGCCTTTTAGTGTTGATATTTCAGATCTGCAGTGGTCTAAAAATTTTTCTGAAACCTCATCTTCTGATATGTCTAGCGCGTGTTCAATTTCACCAAGTAGTGAAATTTGTTTTTCAGATAATAACTTCAGGGTTTTTGATAAAAGGCCATCCAGTGTATTGCTATTAATTTTAGCTGACCTGGAGGTTTTTGACTTTATTAGTGATGCTATAGCTTCCGATTGTATGAGGTCGATTTTCCCGTTTAGAAAAGCCCTTTTTGTGAATTCGCCAGGCTCAGCAGATCTTACTCCAAAGCTTAAGATTTGTTCAAGTAAAATATCAACTATTGAAGGACTACCGTGGCACGAAATTTCAACCATATCGTCACCCGTATACGATTTTGGAGATTTAAAGTAAGTAACAACACACTCATCGATCAACTCACCGCTCGTTGTGTGGATTTTTGAAAGAACAGCTTTTCGATCATCTCCCTTTATCTTGGGTGCGAGTTTTTGCACGACCGCTAAAGACTCTGGTCCATTGACTCTTACAACCGCTAATCCACTGTGTCCGTAAGGGGTAGCGGGGGCCACAAAGGTAGCGTCCCCATTCATCATTTTTTTTGAGAACCAACAGCAGCAACAACAGGCTTAGGCATGAAGTATTTTTGCTGAATGATTGACAGCAGGTTGAAAACAAAATAATAAAGATTAAGACCGGAGGGAAAGCTGTAAAATAAGAATAAAAAGAAAACATTCATTACATACATCATTGTCTTCTGATTTGCATCTGCATTAGGAGCCGCCATCATCTTTTGCTGCACAAACATAGTTGAACCCATTAAAACGGGCAATACGTTGATTGGAAAACCAGCAACTTCGAAAAGGGTGTCCGGGACGCTTAAATCAGAAATCCACCCAAAAAACGGAGCACCTCTAAATTCTATTTTTGAGCGAAAAATAGAGAAAACTGAGACCAATATTGGCATTTGAATCAACATCGGCAAACACCCACCCATTGGGTTTGCTCCTGCGTTACGATACAATTCCATCTGCGCACGGCTCATCTTTTGAGGGTCATTCTTATATTTGTCTTTTAATTTTTGTATCTGCGGTGCGAGCTCTTGCATTTTTCGTGTCGATTCAAAGGTTTTTACAGTTAATGGATTTAACAGTAGCTTAATAAGAACCGCAAACAAAATAACAACTAGCCCATAATTCGGGATCACGGTATGCAGCTTTGTTAATAGCCAGCTAATAATTTGTCCTATAGGCCTAAATAAAGCCCAACCAAGATCAACGTTTTTTTCTAACCCAACATTAAACGAACGTAACGACTCGTAATCTAGAGGACCAATATATGAGGTAAAGGAATTGGTGCTGTTTGTTGATAACAATAAATCTGTATTGTATACTGGCTTTTTACCAACAAGCTCACTTGTAATGGTTGCACCAATACCGGGTTCAGCAGGAACAATGGCTGATATAAAATATTTTGTTTTTACAGCAGACCAAAGAGTGGATCCTTTTTGGGTTTCAGTAATGGGTTTGCCTTTTTTGGGCTTAGAACCCATCCGCTCACCCCCTAAGGACGCGTAACCCTCAAAAAACATGTAGTCATTTTTTACATTTTTTTCCGTAGGAGGAAGGCCACCACTCCATGAAAGTGAGTATTGGTTACGAGAAATGAACTCAGAAGGATTGGTAAAACCTATATCAAGACCAATAGAATAAGAGTCTGGATAAAAAGTATATGTTTTTGTTATTTCTTGATTCAGGTATGTTGTAGAAAAGGTTAGCATTTTCTGACTTCTTTCGGCCCGAAGTGAGCTTACGTTTTCTTTTAAATTCCAATTGCCATCAAGGACAACTTTATCACCATCAATAGACACAAAGGATAGAGCTAAATTGTTTTTGTTATCATCGTTAATGAGATCTACTAATTGACCCTTATAATCTAAAAACCTAAACAGCTGATATTTGTTGATAGATCCACCATTTTTAGTGCTAATATTTAAACTGTACAGGTTTGTTGTAACGTTAACGAGTTTTTGAGGCCCAGCGTTTTTATCATATGCTTGCGGCGTGACTATTTTATTAGTAGTTGGCTCATTAACGTATTGGGATTGTTCTGTTAAATCTTTTTGATCTTCAATAGGGGGTGGAGCAACAATACTCATATACCAAGGATAAAAAACAATAATTAATCCAATTAATAAAAACGCTAATAACGACTGTCTATCCATAGCAATCTAAACTGGGTCAACCCCACCTTTGTTGAACGGATGACATTTTATTACTCTTTTGAACAGTAAATAAAGACCTTTGCCAGCACCATATTTTATAATGGCATCTACCCCATAACATGAACAGGTGGGTTGAAACCTACAGTGAGGGCCAAGTAAAGGTGAAATTAGGCGTTGATAACCCTTGATAAGAAAAATTAATAATTTAGAGAAAAACTTATTCACGAGTTTTAAAAGAACTAGGCAGATAATACCTTGCGCCCTTTTTTGCGTCTGCGTGCTAAAACACGTTTACCACCAACACTGGACATGCGTTCGCGAAACCCATGTTTGTTTTTTCTTTTCCTTTTGCTTGGTTGATATGTGCGTTTCATTTTACCTCCGAATTTAGACGAAGAAGTTACTTATTTTTACTATATACACCAATCAAAACACCAAAAGTAAAAATATGTTAATATTTAAATAATTATATTAAAAGGTTATTGTCTTGCATCAAAAAAGATATATAATTTGAAGATAAATCACATGTGGAAAACTTGTGGATAACATAAAATGATCGATCATAAATCAATTTGGAAGAAGGCTAAGGCTGCTTTGAAGAGCACACAGCCAGGACATGCCTACTCAACCTGGTTTGAACCAATTAAATCGATAGGTCTGAACGAACACACTCTATTGCTTGAACTGCCCAATCAATTTTTTTTCGACTGGATTCAATCACACTATTTAGATGCTATTGAAAAAGCATGTGAACCTTTATATGACGGCACCCTCATAATCAAATACACCGTTGCACCGCAAAATCCTTTAATAGAGCATGCCGAACCCGACAGTATAGTAGAAAGCTATAATGCTACAGCCCCACCTAGGCCGAAAACTTCCTTAAACGAGGGCTACACGTTTACCTCTTTTATAGGAGGTTCTCACAACCAATTTGCAAAGGCTGCTGCAGTTAACGTTAGTGAAGATCCAGGCCAACAATCTTTTAACCCGCTTGTTATTTATGGTGGTGTGGGTATGGGTAAAACACATTTGTTACACGCAATTGGAAATGGTATACTAAATACTGACCCACGGAAGAAAATTGTATGCGCTTCAAGTGAAAAGTTTACCCTTGATTTTATATCATCAATCCAAAAAAACAAGACTGTAGAATTTTCAAAAATGTATAGAAATGCAGATATACTCTTAATCGATGATATTCAGTTCTTTCAAGGAAAAGAACAGACGCAAGAACAATTTTTTCATACCTTTAACGAATTGTTTCAATCGGGAAAGCAAATAGTGCTAACTGCAGATAGATATCCAGGGGAAATGATCGGACTCCAAGATAGGTTGTTGTCCAGGTTCAAGTCAGGCTTGGCGGTTGACATACAGCCCCCTGATTATGAGACGCGTGTTGCAATTGTAATGGAAAAAGCTGAAATGAATGGTCTCAAACTTCCATATGATATTATCGAACTTATTGGTAGCCACATCAAAAACAATATTAGAGACCTTGAAAGCACCATAATAAGGTTGCTTGCTCACTCCTCACTATCCAATCAAGAGATAGATTATGAGTTGGCAAAAAAAGTTATCAAAGAGAGAGTCGGACAAATGTCAGCATCAGAAGTTACTGTTGAGGAAATTATCCGAAGGGTCTCTAAAGTAACTGGTGTTGAAGAAGGACAGATTGTGGGGCAAAGCAGAAGAGCTGAAATTGTTGAAGCCCGTCAAGCCTCAATATATCTATGTAGAGAGCTCCTTGGAACTTCCCTTGCAAGTATTGGTATGCATTTTAGTGGTAGAGATCATACCACAATTTTGCATGCATGTAAGGTTATTGAAGAAAAGAAACGAAAAAATAAAAGAGTAGCCGGTATAGTAGCTGATATTAAAAACGAGCTGTCTATAGTTCTAAGCTAGTACTAATCCTCATACTCCTCATCATACTCATATTCTGAGTAGTAATCTTCCATATCATCGTATGTATCCTCAAGTTCGTCATAATCATAATCATAATCATAATCATCGTATGCATCTTCATTGTCGGCCCTTGCTTGACCTGGCTGATTCGCATAATCAACAACCTCTTCTTCTTGAGGAATGACCTTATTTTCTAATGAGCTCCCCTGAAGCTTTTCTGGTTTAAGCTCTGATTTGCTATTGAAAAGAGAACCCAGAAGAATTGTAAAAAACAATATCATAACCGCACCAACCGCGCCTTCGACCTGTGCCTCGTAACCGCCAAACATGTTAATAGTTAAACCATAATTAAGAAAGAAAGCTAAAGAAAGCATTGCTCCATATAGCATAACGATGTTTCCGGTGAAGTCCGGCATTTTCGCTCGAACTATACTAGAGTAGGTAAACCAAACCAAAAGACCACTAACCGCCACGAATAGCGCGTTTAAAAAGTTCTGGTTAAATATTACGATAAAAAATACGACGGCAAAAATGGCAGGTATTATAAGACCGACCGTGGTTTTTGTGTCATTGTTCATGAATTGATTCTCATATTTTTTTATACACTCGGATAAGTTAGCTCAAAATTGCCTCATCAAGGATTTAAATGCAAGTCTTTATAAGTTTGTAAATTTTCAACTATTAATCATTAAGTTTGGATTAATATTTAGAAAATATATATGACAAATTCAGTAAAAATTGGAGTGGTTGGTGTTGGGCACCTCGGAAATCATCACGCTTTTCACTTATCCAAGATTAAAGAAGCAAATCTTGTAGGGGTGTTTGACGTTGACCAAGCCAAAGCAGTTATCGTTGCTAAAGAACTAAAGACCAATGCATTTGAAAGTATTGAAGACTTAATCTCCAACGTGGATGCATTATCCATAGTCACCCCAACGCCAACGCACGTTGATGTTGCAAAGATGTGCATCACAAATAAGCGCCATGTCTTTATTGAAAAACCAATCGCAACAACAACAAGGGAGGCGGATCTGATTTTAAGCCTTGCTAAAAAACATAAAACAATCGTGCAAGTTGGCCATATTGAAAGATTCAACCCAGCCTTGTTGGCTCTTTCTGGTCTTGATATTACACCAAAATATATTGAAGTACACCGGATGGCCCCATTCATGAGCCGCGGCACAGATGTCCCAGTCGTCCTTGATTTAATGATTCATGATATAGACTTAGTCCTATCCTTCATCAGTTCGCCAGTCGAAGATATTTATGCTAATGGAGTTTCCATTATGACCAATTCAATAGACATCGCAAACGCGCGCATTAAGTTCCAAAATGGGTCTATTGCTAACATCACATCAAGCAGAGTAGCTAAGGATAGAGTAAGAAAAATTAAAATTTTCCAACAAGACCTTTACGTCACTATTGATTTTTTAGCAGGCCTTTCCGAGGTCTATAAAGCAATGGATGCACACCAAAATGATCCCCAGGCAATAATGTCTGCTCCATTAATTGGTAAAGACGGAAAAAACCGCCAAATATTTTACGAAAAACCCACAGTAACAAAAAAAGACGCTTTAAAGATGGAGTTAAAAAACTTTGTCCAATCTATCCTTGGAAATGAAACACCGCTTGTAGACGGTCATGCAGGAAGGCAGGCCTTGGATGTTGCAATTAAAATTCAAGATAAAATACTGGAGGGACACAAATAGTATGGATATTAGAAATTTCTTTTTTAAAAACAGAAGCTTTACCCCAATACCTATTGCGTTCTTGATAATCTATTTTGCCCAACCTGAAAACGGGCTCATTTTCTTAGGAGCTTTCTTTCTGTTGATCGGAGAATTAACAAGAATGTGGTCCGTTTCATACGCTGGAGGTGAAACGCGAACAACTAAGGTTGGAGCGCCTTCTCTATGTACTTCAGGTCCTTATGGATACGTAAGAAACCCTATATATGTAGGAAATATGCTAATGTATGTTGGGATTGTGTTATTAGCAGGATCACCAAATCCATTATTGATGACCTTAACTACCCTTGCTTTTTTTCTTGTTCAATATTCATTAATAGTATCACTTGAGGAGGATAAACTCCTTGATCTCTTTGGTGACAAATATAAAGAATATAAAAAAAATGTAAGAGCAATTTTACCACGATTATCTCGGTGGAAAACAGATGACAACCGCAAAGCCCTTCCGTTGATAAGGCTCATCAAAACTGAAAAAAGAACGCTACAGAATGTGGCGTTTATCCTTACGTTAATATATATACGAATTCATTATCTAAGCTGAACCCCCTATCAACATATGAATGCCAACGCGCCAAAGTTTTTCATAGTAGCTGGTGAACAGTCAGGAGATCTTCACGGGTCTATGCTCATGCAGGCAATCAAAAAATTTGAACCATCTGCATCTTTCGTTGGCCATGGTGGTGATCGCATGGTTTCAAGCGGCCTTGATATTATGTATCACGTTAACAAGCTTGGCATAATGGGCTTCACAGAAGTAATCAAACACTTACCATTTATGATCAATGTCATGGGCGAATCCTTAGAAAAAATTAAAGAGCTAAGACCTGATAGAGTAATTTTAATTGACTACCCTGGTTTTAATTTAAGGCTAGCAAAAAACTGTCGTCCTCATGCAGTGCCCGTTACTTATTTTATTTTACCCCAACTTTGGGCATGGAAAGAAAACAGAATACAATATTTCCATAATTACATTGATCAGTCGCTAAGCATATTCCCGTTTGAGCAAGATTGGTTTGAGTCTCGCGAGGTTCCCACAAATTATGTTGGTCATCCCTTTAGTGAAGGATTAGAACCCGGATTGTCTAAGAGCGAGTTTTATAAAAAACACAACCTAGATACTAAAGATGTATTATTAGTGCTCATTCCTGGGAGTAGACAACAAGAAATTGACAAACACTTACAGCTTTACTGTGATGTTGCTAATAAAATCAAAAAAAAGATAGAAAGACTTAAAGTTATAGTAACAAAAGCAAGCGGTGTTTCCTTTTCACTTTCCGATGATTTTTTGATCGAAAGCGAAGATATCTATGGCGCAATGAAATATTCAAAAGCTGCCATAACAACCTCAGGAACCGCTTCATTAGAATGTGCAATGCTGGATACTCCAGAGGTTGTATGTTACAGATTGTCAACCACTTCGTATGCCATATCAAAGTTGCTAAATAAGTCACCATTCATATCAATGGTCAATCTTATAGCAAATAAAAAGATCGTACCTGAGTTGTTACAAAGAAGCGCAAATGTTAATAATATACTAAATAATATCTTGCCATTGCTTTCCAACACCGACAAGCGCAAAACAATGTTAAGCGGAATGAGTCAGGTTCGGAGGTCAATAGGGATGCCTGGAGTTTATGAAAGAGCTGCGCAGGCTATAATAAATAGAACATAATGGCAAACTCTAAAAACGAAAAAAAAATAAAAAATAGACTCCTCGTGTGGTTTGGTGGTTCATTTGGGCCAGCTTTATTGCGCTTTTTCTATAATACAAACAAGTGGGAATACATAGATCGCCATTATTTTAAAGACGCTCTTTCTAGTGGCAGACCCATAATAGTTGCTTCATGGCACAATACTCTTCTAACAGTATTTATGGGTCTATCAAAAAAAAACTATTTTGGCCTTGCCGGAAACCATCACCCCGACGCCGAAATAATTTCTAGAATAGGAGCTAAGCTAGGATGGAGAGTGGTTCGAGGATCTTCTACAGATGGAGGAAAAAAAGCTTACAACGAAATTTTAGAAATTTTAAAATCAAAGGACGCTGTTTTTGCAATTACTCCTGATGGTCCTCAAGGACCTGCAAAGATTCCTAAGCCAGGCGCAATCAGAGCAGCCCAAAGATCAGGCGCTATTATAGTGCCTGTTGCTGGACAGTCATCGAGAAGATGGAGCTTTAAGAATTGGGATACGTTTTACCTTTCCAAACCGTTTGGTACTATTACCTTAACTTTTGGCAAACCACTTAGTTTTTCCAAGGAAAGCTCTTTTGAAGAGTGCTCAAGCACATTAAAACAATCACTAGATCAACTTGAAGAAAAAGTTAACAAACATGTCGGTTTGGTCACGGATAGCTGAATCAAACGCTAAATTTTTATTTTTTCCAATCACCCTCTTTTATTGGGGAATTGTTTTTTGGAGAAATGTTTTCTACAATTTTGGGTTCTTCATCACAAGAAAAGCCCCAAGAAGAATTATCAGTGTTGGTAATATTACTGCTGGTGGAACTGGTAAGACACCTGCTGTGATATACTTAGCTGAACTTTTAAAAAAGAATCACAAAATTGCAGTTGTTAGCAGAGGATATGGTAGAAAAACTGCAGGAACACAGCTTGTAACCGATGGATCAATCCCACCAAATGATTGGAGAAACTATGGAGATGAGCCCACCCAAATAGGTTTGAAGCTTAACGGGGTTCCTATAGTGGTAGATAGTAACAGATATAGAGGAGCACTATACGCAATCAAAAAATTTAACTCTGACATTATAATATTGGATGATGCATTTCAACATCGAGCACTTGAAAGAGATTTGGATCTTGTGTTGCTTAACAGTCAAGCCCCAAGTAAAAGTTATAAATTAATTCCAAACGGCCTTTTGAGAGAACCGTTAAACCATATAAAAAGAGGTGACGCCATTATTTTAACGAAATCAAATCTCGCAAACATACCACCTAAAATACTAGAGTCTATAAAAAAGACTGGGTTACCTATTTTTCAAAGCACTTTAGAAAACGTAGGTTTTGTGTCCAAAGACTTAAAACCGTTTTCATTAGATAGTGATGAATCGGCTGTTGCTGTATCTGCAATTGCTGATCCAAACAGCTTTCATAAGTCGCTTAAGCTTGCAAATATCAAGGTAGCATCAAAGCTTATCTACCATGATCATTACGAATTTACAGACTCAGATATCAACACTATGAAAAGAGCTTTGAAAGACCACAACGCATCAATCGTAATAACAACTGAAAAAGATATGGTTAGATTAAGAGATTTAAACATTGATGGTATAAAGATATGCGCACTGCGAATTAAATTTGAACTTGATAAAAACGGAGAGTCTTACATTCTAGATAAAATAAGCTAGCGCATATCTAGAATTTTTTACATTTTATTGTGAACCTTTACTATCACAGACTTTATACCGATGGAATTGACTCGTCTTCATCGTTTCCACGAGAGCGTTATAGGCTCATTAAAGAAAGGCTCGAAAAAAGTGATAGGGCCAGCTTAATCAAGATTAAAGAGTCAAGAAGAGCTGATATAAGATATGCTTATAAGGCACACTCAAAAGAATACGTTAACAGATTTCTCAACGGTAGGCTTTCGGAAAAAGAAATTAGAGAAATTGGCCTAAAGCCATGGACGCACAATATAATCGATAGAACCCTATTTATAACTGGAGGCAGCTTGTGTGCTTTAAATGATTTAATTGAAGGAGCACCAATATCTGGTAATATGGCAGGGGGAACTCACCATGCGCAGTATAATAAGGGCTCAGGTTTTTGCATCTTTAACGATTTAGCAATTTGTGCAATGAAGGCCATCGAAACTACAAGATTTAAAAATGTGCTTATATTAGATCTTGACGTCCACCAGGGTGATGGCACAGCTCAGATCACAAATAACACTTCTTCAATATATACATTTTCAATGCACTGCAAACAAAACTACCCATTTAAAAAACAAAAGAGCGATCTTGACGTTGAGATTGAAAGCGGTACTAAAGATGAAGAATACCTTAGAGCACTTTCATATAACCTTAATAGAATCAAAGATATTAATAGCGATATAATCTTTTACCAGGCCGGTGTAGACGCTTTGTATTCTGATAGATATGGTAAGCTTAAACTTTCCTTGGAGGGTATTAAAAAGCGCGATAATCTTGTTTTTGAATTTGCAAAACAAAGAAAAAACCCAGTGCTCATTTTTATGGGAGGAGGATATTCAGAACCTATAGATGAGACTGTTAACGCATTCGAGTCCCTTTTTTGTAGAGCATCTCTATACAATTACTAAGAATATATGGTGCAAATTATATTTGCGCCATTCCCCAGGCAAACATTACACCAACAAAAGATAATAGCAAAGGCCATCCTGTGCTAATCATCTGTCGAGCACTTGGATCTTCAAAAACATGTATTTGAAATTCATGTGAAGTCATTGCGCCCCGCTCATCCATTGCAACAAGTATTATGTCGTTAGGCCCTCTTTGATTGGGTCTTGGTTTCCAATTGAGGACACCAGTCTTTTTGCTAAAAGTTGAATATTTTGGTAGTTTGACAGCTTTATATGCTATTCTGTCTTTATTCAAATCTTCGGCCACGACCCGATATTTATATTGATGTCCGGTAAGAGCAACGGGTCGTGGCGTGGAAATAATGTTTGGATTGATATTTACGAAAACCTTTCCATCTTGTCTGTCGCTTGAAAATCCATCAGAAACTTCGTAAGAAAATTTACTTTCATTAATTTGAGCGGACTTTGGTATCCATACAACCTTGCCTGTTTTGCTCATTTGCATGCCCTGAGGTCCTTTTGTTAGCGTAAACAACAAATCGGCATCTTTATTCTTGTCTTCAACTATAATGTTGTATTTAAATACTTCACCAACTAGAGCAGAGACAGGTGGGCTCGAGACAATGACAGGCTGGTGGTTTGTATAGACCTCAAAAGACTGCTCGTCTTTTGTGTATCCATCAGAAACCATATAAGAAACCTGTTGTAAATCAACCTGATCAACAGTGGGTGTCCATGAAATCACCCCTGTGTATTCATCAATCTCCATTCCATCAGGAAACTCCAAAAGGGTATATTTTATAGGACTCATTTTTCTTGCAATTACTTTAGGCGGCCGGCCTTTATTGCCCTGAAAGAATTCCCAAAGGATATCCTTTATAGCAACCGTTCTGTCATCAATCGATTCAACGATGATATTAAGCCTGTCATTTTCCCAAAAAATATAATCTACATATTTTTTAAGATTTAGTCTGGAGACTTCCATAGAAAGACTGTCCAAAACATCATCATCTGTTAAATAGACAGCATCTGAATCATTCCAATCCATGATATATCTATCAATGTTTTCAATGTATACATCATCGCTAATCTGAATGGAATAAATTCTATAGTTACTTGCAGACCTCAAGGGTATCACCTCATCATAGGGCAACAACGCATCTTTATTCATATCTGATGTAATAATCTGATGATTGTATTCTTCTCCAACCTCCGCTTGCATTTTTGGGATTGACACAATGTTGATAGGTGCATTTACATAATAGTTGGCTTTAATTGTTTTCTCAACTCTCCCGTCATTTACATTAATATGAAGTTCTGAGAAATCGATATTATCACGAGTAGGCTCCCATACTATCATCCCTTCATAAGGATCCATCCGCATACCGTCAGGCATTTCCACTGCAGTATAAATTAGGTTGTCTGTTCTATTTGGGTCAGTAACATCCAGTGCAAAACGATACTCTTCTCCAAGGTTAATTACATTCATTTTCAAGGGTGCGGATCGAATGATAGGAGGGTGGTTAACAAAAAGCTTAACTGTTTGTGAATCGACCGCGACTCCATGATTCACCTTTACGACAAATTCTTGCGTGTCAATTTGTGTACTTGAAGGCGTCCATGAAACCAGGCCTGTTTTGTCGATTTCCATTCCTTCGGGACTAGTGGTCAGGGAAAAATTTAATATATGCTCAAGATCCGGTCTCCAAATATCAACCTTGTATCTAAACGGTTGATCGACTTCTGCTTCTGTGTCAGACTCTGAAAGAATCTTAACTCCAGCTCTTGCAAAAAGACTAAAATTTTGTACAGCCCGATCAAATCCGTCAGTAGCAACCAATCTTACATCATAGATATCAATATGGGAAGAATCTGTATCCCAAACTATAAATTCATTGTTCTCGACTCTCATTCCAGCGGGCGCAGTTTCAAGCTCAACTCTTATGTTTTTGTCAATGTTCCTATCAAGCACTGTGGGTTTGTAAACAAAAGACTCGCCACCAACAAATTCAGTGCCTTGTGGTTCAGAAGCGATAATTGGTGGATCGTTAACATATACCCATAGCCTTTCATCATCGCCTTCAAGATCTGGAATTACTTTGTAAGTTAAAAGTGTGTCTTGCTTTGCAATTGAAGGCGTAACAGTTTCTCCTAGTTTTCTTTCTACGTGATATGCTATTTTATATGCTCCAAGCTGGCTGTCATCTGGGACCCACCGAATCGACTTCGAATCATAATGAAAAAACATGCCTTTAGGTGGCGGTTGGAGCCACCGAAAACTGTAGAACTCTTTCTTTTCCTCCTCAGGCAGAGTATACGCAAAAGATTGATTAACTGTTAGAACGTGTCGAGGAAGAATTCCATCTGGAAGAGGTTGTGCCATAGTCACAGAAGGAGGGGGCGTGTCCTGTGTAACAATTTCTTCTTTTGATATGTCTGGGTAAATGTCTACCGTTTCTTTTGGTATGTCGTTTGCTATAATTTCAGGCTCAACAGGTTTAGGGCCTTTGCCCAATTCAACCATAAATAACGTGGTTTCATATCCATCAAACCCTGCAGCTATAATTGTTCCAGTATATATTCCTTGGGTTGAGATTGGAAGAGCCGTAAATACTTGCGCCTCCCGTTCCCCAGCTTCTTCAATTGTAAAATACTCAGAGGGACCGCTAAGCCCATCAATAGTGCCATAAACAATAGACAAAACATTCATATCACCAGAAACCAATAAAATATCACTGTACGAATCCTGATTGAAGTCTGATATCCGAATTTCGGATATTGGCCCAGCTTCTATAGGAAGTTTTGCAACGTCAACCCTGTCTCCATAAAGCGTCATGCCAATCATATCCCCGTTATAAAATGGCAAGATGACGTCTAAAAATCCATCCTTGTTCCAATCAAGGGTAGTGATACTAATAGGTATTAGACCATCCAAACCTGCAAACATAACTTCTTCACCTTTACCAGAGACAAGCTCATTGCCCGTATTATAAAAAGGCTGAGTCTTTAACACAGATCCTTCTACTGAAGAAGTAAGCAAATCATCGTAACCATCTCTATTCCAATCAACCGCCGTGACAGATATTGTACCAACGCCCGAACGCATCCCGTTTGGTTTCAAAGTTTCTAGCTCCTTCCACTCACCATCCGTATCGAGGTCAAGAACAATTACTTGCCTTAATGGACTTCCGACCGATACAGCTAGCTCCTGATCCATATCCCCATCGTAATCCATAAGGGTAAAATTTTGCGCACGAACAAAGCTACGTCCATCGGATAGATTAAGAACTCCACCAGGTTCTTCACTAAACTGAAACCCGTCCCAGTAATAATAAAAAACAATCGGTTGTAATAGTTCGCTATCGTTTTCCTCTGAAATGTTTGAGACCGTAATTAATTCAGGCGAACCGTCTCCGTCAAGATCGCCAAGCTCCACATCCACAAAATTTCCTAGAACACCATCTGGGGCTTCGAATTCCCACATCACTTCTTGAAATCCATCTTGGTTAACTTCATAATAACGAATTACAGATTTTTGTTTTCCACCAATCGAGCCTGATTCAACTGTAGCAAATTCTTTAAGGCCGTCACCATCAAGATCGTAGCTTCCTTCCATGTGCACAATTTTCAGGTCTTGTGAAACAGACCGCGTGGCGAGGAAAAAAACAACTGGAAGAAGCTTTTTGATCATGACCCGGTACTATCAGGCTGAACTTCAACAGGTACATTCTCAATTTCGTTTGTTGGATTTTCAGCTGAGAGCTCTGTAACATCATCAATCTGATCTGATGCCTGGGATGGAGGTGTCTCCACCTCAGGTTCAGTCACAGGCTCCTCTGTTTGTGCTTC
>CENW01022423.1_pt1 | contig 14650 bp, 15 predicted proteins | sample 530241 | NCBI WGS metagenome assembly CENW01 (sample SAMEA2619818, study PRJEB7988) | marine metagenome | isolation source: saline water (ENVO:00002010), including | reverse complement strand
GCGGTAAGTTTGTCCTCTCGCATAACCGCAGGGTTGACCGCGTATGTGTTGACCGAAACTTTCAAAGCAGAGACCAGCTCAGGATCTTGCTCTGCCTCACCGAAATATCTTTTGGTTTGAGTTAGTTCAGGCGGTCCCATCAAGGCAGAGACTACTTGGAAAGACATCAACTCTGAAGTGACTGATGCCCCCACGCTTTGAGACAATGCTTCTTTCGCCTGGCCGAATGCCCTGTACCAGTTGGCATCTCTGTTTGACTCTGGGACCAGGTCGAGCAGTTCGTTTGCTCTGCTGAATCGGCTCATGCCAACTGCGACAGATGCAGCGTCCACCAGCACCGCAGAAGTTTCAAGATCTGAAAGCGTTCCAACAAATTCAGACTGTTCGGTCTCTGACCTCAGTTCGTCAAACTTAACTGTATCGTTGCTTGCGGCCAAACCTTCCGAGACTCCCCGCAGGATGATGCCCTGCTTTTCTTGGAGTTTGCCTTGATACCAGTCGTTTGCAGCCTGCAACACTGGGTTGTAGAAGCCTGACTCGTAGGTGTCTCTGGCATCGTCAGACCGGAACGAACTCATGGTTGGCTCTGCCAGCCCAGTCAGCCAGTTCTGAATACCGACCTCTGGGGTGTCAGCATCTTCGATGGCATTGAACAGAAGATCCTCCATCGTGACAGCAGCCACACCGGCTTTCTCGTTTGCCGGCGAGATCTCAAGTTGGTCTAGCGTGTCGTTGCGAAGGGCCGCGACCAAAGGCACACGGTCCTCCACGGACGATCGTGCAGCGAACCCAGACTCCTCGAGAGCCTCGGCTTTGTTGTATCTCTGGATTGTCGACCCAAACTGGCCAAGCGACTCCACGACCCCCATGATCTGTCGCAGCTCTTGGCTTGGACGCTCAGGTCGGATCTGGGTTGCAAGCGACAGAGAAGGAACCTGAGGCGCTGACATGCTCGGGGCAATAGACCCCGGCAAGACCTGTTCTTGAATCTGCTGTCGTACGTTGCGCTTTGCCATGATTATCCTGGTGTTGGTGGTCTAGGAATGAATTGGAAACTCTGACCAATGCCTGCCGTCTCAAGGCCAGCACCCAAGTTGTATCCGGCAGAAGCACCACTGAACGCCCCTGAAAGACCAGACAAGAAGGGGGATGAAAGCATCGACTCCGCCTGAGCCATGGTGTTCTGCATGGCAGCTTCAGTGTCAAAGATTTGGTTCTGAGATTGGGAGGCAATCGTCTTCAGGTCAGACATGGTGTTGGACCCAATCGTTGCCATGAGTTCGTCCCGGCGGTCAAACACATTCATGACTTGTGTCTCAGTCGTACCGGAGAACCCAACGCCAGCACCAGCGGCAGCAGCCAGTCTTGCACCTCGTTCTCGGGCAGACCTCTTAACCGTCTCCAAGCGTTGCTGGTCAGATCGCTTGGACACCTGCTCACGCAGAATCAACTCTCGTTCTCGGATTGCCCCATACCGTTTTTTGGCTTGATCGGCTGCTCGCCTTGCTGCATTCTGAGCAGCTCGGTTCATTTGGGCTGCTTGAGACGCAGAAGCCGCACCGCCCACGATGGCGCTTGCGATTGCGAGTTCAATACCCATGGCTACTCCGTAATTGTGTTGTGCCATCCGTGAGCTTCATACCCACTGATGACCATCTCGTATGAGTTGTTAGAACGAATTTCAATCTTAGTGTCTTCGGCTTTGGCGTTGACACGAACCGTGATATCTCCGTCACCGACAGTTGTTGACGTTCGTCGGGTCACGCGGTTGGGAACTTGGTTTGTTGGAAGAGTTTTGTGGCTCAAAGTGATGCTGAACGGACCGGAATTATTGTGCCGAACTATGACTTTGTCCAAAGACAATCTACCGTTTACGATTGGTTGGTTTTGGGGAGTCCGTGCTATTTGTTCAGACAGGACAATCGAAGCGTCAACTCTTCGTCCAATCAAGTAGTTGCCTTGTGACATGCCTGCTGGGGTGTTGACTGTTCTACCGTTGCTACTCATGGTTATGGGGTACTCAGTGCCATCAGGCGCAACCAACCTGTCATATGACGTGCTTGCAACTTCATCGGTAATGGTGAAGGACGTAGCCCCACCACCTGGATGAGTAACGATTGACATGTGGTCAAGTGTTACGTTTCGAGTGGCTTCAAACCCAGACGGAAAAGTCGAAGTTACTGGTTCGTTGTCCAAGTTGATTTGATCAATCTTAAGTCTGGTTGTCCCAGAGTCTGGGCTGGTGTGCTTCCAAAGGACAAGCAACTTGTCTTCCAAACAGAAGATGTCTTGGATCGCGTCCCCTTCAAAGTTGAACTTCGACCATGCACTCTGAATCCGTTCACGTCCCTGGAAGTAGGTGTTGTAAACATAGATGTCAGAAACGATGTTAGGGTTCTGCTCGGTGATTGTTGCAGTAAACCCTGGAGGGGTGTAGCCGTTAAAAGTAACAACGTGTCCGCTTACAATTTGCACGTTGTCTTCTGGGGTTGGTGCTGACCCATCTGCCCAGGTTGTACCTTCGTACCAGAAGTCTGTGCCATCAGTGTCGTTTGAACCATCCTTCACAGAACTTTCAAACCCAGATGGTACTGGGACGGTCTCACCATCATCGCCAGAAGTGCGAGGCAAGATGAACACCATCTGAGGCGAAGTGCAAGTTGCAATCCTAATTATCTCTTTAGGCAGAAGGTCGGTGATCTGCAAAGAAACGTCTTCTGCAATGTTTGATACAGCATTATCGCTGAAGTAGTACTCCAAAAGACTGCTGCTTTGGTCCCTAGCTCCACACATGTAAATTCGATCGCCAAGAAGTTGTGGTCGTGCTGGGCGGATGTCGTACTGGGTTGCAGGCGTAACGGTCGCTGTGCTTGGAGTAAACACACCGTTGGACGAAATTTCAAACTGCCGGCCAGACTTTGTGAAGACCAAGATGCTGCCTCGGTAAGGCACGCAGTAATCGACAATGTTCACGTCGTTAGCCGCAAGCTGGAGGTCGATTGGGTCGGCGTCAGTTGGAGCAATCGGTGTTTCTTGGAAGAAGGCAAACACGTTGTCGGTTCTTGAGAACGAAACAAACTCGTCTGAGGCAAAAGCCAGACGACCCTGGAAGAACGTCACGTCTCGAATCGGAAGACCTAGTCTAAGAAACTCGGGTGCTGGGTCAGACTGATCGTCGCCTCTTGTGACTGTGACATTAACGTCAGCATTGTCTTCTAAATCAGTTACCAAAAGTCGATCGATAGCGGCGTCAGCACTGAAGTTAATTTTGACAGGCTCACTCAAAAGAGGGCCACCTGTGCAAATAACTTTGCCAAAGGTAACGAATTGGTTCGGCTCATTCTGATTGCCGCCCAAACCATCCCTAGTCATTCCAAGTTTGCCGCTGGCCTCATTGACGAAGACTCCGTTGGGTATGCCCTGATCGTCAAGTTTTTCTCTTCGTTCACCAATCCCGTTTCCCTCGATTGCCTCTTGAACCTCTTTGGCTCCAGCGGTGTATGTGATACGAGATTGCTCGGTCGATTTGAAGGTGATCGGGTTGGTCGACCCAGTTGCAAGTCTTTCAGTTTTGAGGCCAAAGTTTTCTGTTGTTAAAGGAACATCAGCCGATGGATCACTCATAGAAGCAGACAAAACTTGCTGCCTAAATGATTTGGCCTCGAAGTCACTGACATCGCATTCAAAAACCAACGGATCCAAACTGGTCCTTTTTAACGCCACGGGCATTTTTCTATTTGTGATCACGCTATTAGTTTCGGTCAACTCGGTGTTCACCAAAGTGTTGACAATGAAAGTCGTGTCTGCAATCGTGACTAGTCGGTAGTCGTCGTACTGCGGATTGTTCTCTGCTAAGTAAGCGTTGGCGTTAGTAGAGAGGGTTGTTGAAGAAGCAAAAGAATTGTTGATCAGGTCAAACACCTGAAGAAACACAGATTCCGCCTGGCGTCCAAGAATCAGAGCGTACTCCTCGTTATCGTCTCGCTCAATCTTGTGCATTTTAAATTTGAAGTCAGGCGAGATGGCGGATGAAAACGCTTTGGTAAATGACCCGTGACGTTTCCGAGCGCCCAACGCTGTATCAAAGATTATGTTCTTTGCATCTTCTACCTGAGCTGGGAACCGTAACGCGGCATCCTGTCGGCTGATGCCTTGGTTTAGGTTCTGGACTACGTTGGTGAACTTGTTAGTGGTCATCGTTCACGTTGCTGCTGCGGCTGACCCATGCCAGGAACCATGGGCCGCTGGTTGAATGGTTGCGAAGCGATGTCTGCGATGTTGCGTTCGATCTGTGCTTCGGCCTGAGCATACTCCTGCATGAGTGCGGTGTCCATGTTCAGGTTGCCCTGCATGCGGCGTTGGAAGGCCACTTTGGACAAACCAATGATTATGTCCTGCAAGTGAGGCGTTAGGTTTCCAAACGCTAGCAACTCAACCTGGTCCACAAACACAGTTTCGGTTCCAAGGTTGAAAGAGTTTAGACGTGCATCGAAGATCTTAGGCGTGGCTTGGTCAGCGTTATCAACCCTAATAGTCAGAGTTCGGTGTTCACTTGGACCGCTGCTTTGAAGACGCAAAACTGTTGGAAGCAAATCTACGTTGTTGTTGTCAGATCCATTCGGGGTGTACGCCTTGCCAAACACTGTGTTCTCTGGGAACCCCTGAGATTGCACCCGCTTGTTGTATCGGTCAATGAACTCTTCGGCTCTCGCGTAGATCGAAGTTGTGTCTGATGGGTTTAGAGCGGATGGCTTGGTGATTCCGCTCATGGGGAACTCGCCAATGGTCTCCACCACCTCGTTGATTGCCTCGACGAATGTGAATCCTGGGCCTGCCATTAGAAGATACTCCTGTTCATTGTGCGGCGACGACCGCGAATCTGAGCCATGTCTTCCGTGTCAAGAACGCGAACGTCAGCGTTCCGCATTTCTTCGCGGAAGAAGTTGGATTGTGCAAGTTGCTCCTCTGCCATCAAGACCTGCATCATGCGGTCCTCTTTGTTGTACGCCCGATCAAACCGACGAGCAGCCTTGGCAACGACCCAGTTCCTGAATGACTCTGGTGCGACTGGATCATTTCCTGAATCTACAGTCAAATCAACCTTGTAACTGTACTGGACTTTGAGGCTGCTTATTTGATCGGTGTTGTCAGTAAGGTTGAACAAGATTGAGTCTCGACGGACCACGTCAATGTGAGCGTCTTCAGCATCAGAATCAATTTGGAAGATTTCACGCGGGCCTTCGATTGTGCTAATGATAATTCTGCCATCGGCGTTGGCAGTAAGCTGCACGTTGCGTTTGCTGTTGAAGTGCCACCCCCTGGCTTGCAGCTCCCGGTCGGCTGAGTCAATCATCCGCTCCACCAGCCCAGGCAAACTGTTCGAGCCAAATACGACAGCCCCACTGGTTACAGGAAGTTTCCCGATCCGCTCAAGCACATCATTGATCAGGTCAAGTTTTGTTGAAGCCATTATTTCATCACCGAGAATGCAACCACGATCGTGCCGGTGGCAGTTGCGTGGTTTGATAGTTGGAAGGTAAATCCTGTTGTGGATTTGGTGATTGATTCGACAGTTGCTCGAGGCAGGCCACTGGCAACAATCGAGTCCCGAGGAGAAATCAGAAGGGTGTACTCATTGGAAGAAAGTGCGTTTGTAAAAGTCACCGTGTATGTGCCGGCATTGTGAGAAACACTGCTGATGTTACCTGACCCAGGAATCACTGCCGGCGTACCCGCCAGAGTTCCGCTCGAAACAGATTCTGTGATCTCGCCAAACGCACGGGGTGCAAAGACTCCAGCAAAGTTTGATTGCTCAGTGATTGATCCAGTGACAACCAGGTCGCCATTGATGGTGTGACTGTTGGCTGTGCTTGTGCCAAGCGTGGTGTTGCCCGAACAATTGAACGTACCGGCTACACTTGCGTTTCCAGTGGAAATGCCACCTCCACCAAGCTGTAAAGCCAACCCAGTGATTGTGATAGTCCCAGATGACGGGGCGTTGAGGACTGTGCTTCCACTGGAGTTCTTGATGACCAATCCACCTCCAGAGATGTCCATGCCAGCCAATGGGCCAATTTCAACTCCTGTGGGAGTAGTTTTGAAAGTGCTGCCTGTAGTTGTACTTGCAACACTTTGCTTGGTCTCAACCAGAAGTTGTCCGCCGTTAGGCGGTTGAATCGTTACTGAACCTGAAGAGGTGAGACCTTGAGTGAAGGAAACTGCTGAGCTGGTAGTTGATACAACTGTATTAACTCTTAGTTCTGACATTATGCAAATACCATCCCGTGTACCCACCCATTCGTTACATATTGAAGTGGCGCTTGAACAGCAAACCTTTCTCGGAGCCTTTTCCCACCGGCAAAGCTTGGGTAACCGGTTATGTCCTCACCGCTTAGAAAGCAAGACCAGCTTGATCTTTGTGCGCCTAAACGTTGCCCACTAATAACAACCGTGTACTCGTCGTTAGGAGGCGGAGTGATAAAGAGCATTTGAAAAACTTGAGGACTAAAATTTTTCAAAACCTCCGTCTGGCCGCCAAAAGTAAAGTAGTCAAACCGACCGTTGTTGACAATATCATCCACGGCATCGGTAGGCTGGTAACCGTCTGTATCCCCTTGGATTCCCGTGTACCCGCCAAACACAAGATTTTTCATCTGTGAGTAGTAAACTTCCCCTTGGTCCCACGCATATGCAAAAGCGGCAAATGGTTGTCTGCTTAGAACTGCGGTTCCGCCAAGATTCAAATTACTGGTCGTTAGTGAGTCTGTGTTCAACGTGCCAATACTTGCGGTGGCCGACGTTAACGAGTTTCCAGAATCAAGATTTCCTAGGGTTGGTGCAGTAACAACACCAGTTACAGAGGTCAAATTTTGCACATCAACTGTTGTGCAGGTCAAGTTCTGAACTGATGAGGTTGCCGAAGTTGCGAGGTTAGAATCGACTTGGGTAGACGAAATCCCATTCTGACCTTTGATAGTGTTGACTTCAATCGTAGTCATTAGGAAAGATCCTTAAAGACTGCTATGTCTAGGCTTCGGTTGCTAGGAAAGAAAGCCTCAATATCAAACCCAGTAGTACTAAGGTTTTTGATTTCAAACCTCAAGCCGCCAGGGGTTGCGAATACGGGATGCATTGTGACAAACGGCACATAGTTTGCATCAGCTTGGGTGGTTGTAAAAGTAAACCCAAACCGAAAACCGCCGTTTCCAAGAGCCGTAGTGGTAACTGTGTTTGACAACCCAAACCTTGCGGTGTTTGAGATGATGTTGTCTCCGTCGATTGCAAACGATCCAAAAGCGATGCATCCAATTTCGCTGTATGGAACACCAGCCACTGTGAGGTTGTTGGCGTTGACCGTTGTTGCCGTAACAGTTGTGATGTTTGCGGTGGTCAAATTGCTGGTTCCGCTCACAGACAGAGTCGGAGCTGTGAGTGTCCCATTAGTTGTGATGTCCCCAGTCGCAGTAAGTGTTGAAGTGACGGAGAGGTTGCCAGTCACATCTGCTGTTCCAGTCACGCTGAAGCCAGTGGGAAAGTCGACCGCTGAAGTGGTTAGAGACTTAATCGTGTCAACTCTCAACTCCGACATCGTCGCCCTCTTCTTCGACGTTTAGAAACGCCTGGCCTTCACCAAAGCCCTGTTCCCAAGCAGCCTCAAGCTGCTTCTTGGTTCCTGGCTTGCGAACGAAGATGCCGGCAAGCATTGATACACCGCCGACGATCACCGCACCGCCAGGTACGGTTTGCATTGGACCGCTCAGGGCGCTGAGTCCCATGTCGGTCAGGCTGTTGACCAGAACCAAGGTGGACCGACCCTCTTCGATCTCAGCCGCAAATCGCTCGGAGTTGAGCTTGATGTGGTTAGACCACTCATTCCATGCGTAGCCGGCGTCGGCCAGAGAGATCTGGCTTTCCACGCCAATGGCCTTTTGCACTGCCGGCGGAGTCTTGATCTGGATCAGGTCATCTGCCTTGCACCCGCTCAGGGTGGCCAGCAGCATCACGACCGCCAGCACAATCACGATGGTGATGGTAGCGGTCTTGTTGTCCTTCACGAACTCTTTGATGTATTCCTTGATCACAGGAGGCCCACCGTTGCGAATCGTGCCGAAGCAGCGAGAGTCAGTCCGGCGTCACTCATCGTTAGCACCAGGTACTCAGCGCCTTGGAGGTCGATAGTCAGCGTGGCGATCTCGTTGGTTCCGTTGCTGATCCGAGTGCTGGAGTCTCCCTCTACTTTGGCAAAGGTATCAACGAAGTCTTCATTCTCAGTCAGCACGCCACTGGACACGCCAGTCTTTGTGCCGAAGGTGCAGAGGAACTTCCCAATGAAGTGAGGGATGTATGTGGTGGTTGAACCAGAAGTAAGTGAGTTCACCCCAAAGGCGTACAAATGAACCTGGTTACCGTCTGCTGCACCAGTCGCAGCCACGCTCACCTTGGCCAGGTTTGCGTATTGGCATTGGAGGCCAGATGCGCTGTTGCTCACGTCGACAGTTGTGGCATCAGTAAAGTCGCTCGGGTAAAGCACCGATGTGGCTTTTTCAGTTAGAAGAAGTTGTGAAGTTGGCATTTTGAATTTGGTCCTGCTTGTCTTCGATTCGATTGATTCGTTCGATGACCATCTCCTGACGTGTCATGATGAGAGTCAGTTGTCGGTCATGATGTATGTACACCGCGAACAACGATCCAAGAATGGTCATGATTGATGCGAGAATGCCGCACCAATCTTTTGCGCTCAGTGAAACTGTACGGTCTGAATTGACGGTCATGACGATACCCAAAGCCCCCACCATCCTCTCGGCCCCGAAGGACCGAGAGGTGGCTGGAGGAGAAGAGAAAGGGAAGGATCAGGCTTTGCGCTTCATGTTGATGACGCCCGCACAGAACGGAGCCAACACATCGAAGCCAACGTGGAGTTGAGCCTTCATGAACTTCACGTTACGACGCTCGTCATCTTCGATGACAGTCCGCATACCGGAGGCTTGCACCATGCCGATAGCGGGCTGACCCATGCCTGCACCGCAAAGTGCAATAGCAGCAGGGCGAGACTGGTCGTCCGCAGTAAGACCACACTCGAAGTCGTACTTGGCGAATTCAGTGTCGATCAAGTTGTAACGACCGTTGGTCGTGCCGGTCCAATCACCAGGAAGGTTATTGGTCAAGATCAACTGGAAGCCTTCAAGCACACCGATGGTTCGGGTGTTGAGAGTTCCTGCAACCGATCCATCGTTGAAGTCACGATTGAAGATGTCTTGTTCGTGACGCAAGATTGAACGGATGTAAGGACTGATGAACAAGAAGCGGCCTTCTTGCGGCACGTTGTCTTCGTCAAACTGACGAGCCAAAGCTGCACAGTCCTGTCTAAAGTTACCAGAACCAGTAGAACTGTCAGCAAAGAACGAAGTCTGAGTTGTTGGCGAACCAGTAACTTCACGGGTAACAACCTGACCGCCCGGCATCACACCAGCAATAGCACTGGTCGTAGCAGCCTTGAGGGCAATCGCCGCAATCTTGCGGTCGAGGTCAGTTGCAAGTGAACGACCCAGCTTCTGGCTGAACGGGGTCAGCACGTCAAAGTGGGTGAGGTCCAGGTCGGCAAATGGCACGTCAATCGCAGCCACAAGAACGTCGTCCACGCGGACAGTCTTCTCGGACATCTTGATTTTCTTACCAGTGATGAAGTCGCCTGGGTTGTGGTATCCAGCCGTCAGACCGCCTTCAGAGGCAATGTCGGCTGCGTCAGTGAACGCAGGGTCAGTGGTGTCTGCATTGTCTTCAAGCGCGTTGAAGAGATCAATGTCATCACCGATGACTGGGAACTGAGCGACGTGTCCGCCGTCAAGTTGACGCTGTGCGATGAACTCGCCCATGCGATCGTAGAAGACAGAGTTGGTGTAGAACTGCTCAAGCGTTGTGCCTGAGAAAATCTTCAGTGCAAGAGAACGGTTATCAGTAGTACCGTCCTTGAGAAGGGTGCGAGTAGCGCCGAATGGGACTGCGGTTGGTCCTGCGCCTGCACCTGAAGGGAGATCGAGAGTCATAATGACTTTCCTTTTTGTAAGAGGTGTAAGAGTAGAGGTAACAGTCCAAGGTATCCGTACGCTTCGGGGCGCTTACGCGGTATCCCTAGCCTTACGGGCTTGAGTTGATTTGTTAGAGAGTGCCTTCGTTCACATCCCAGTCGGCATCGTCATCTTCAGTAGCCGGCGAATCAGATTGATCCGTTTCCGTTGCCTCATCAGATTGTTGAGCCGCCAGTTTGGACTCCAGATCCTTGATCTTCTCAGTGAGATCTGCATTGTCCTTGGCAAGGGTCTCTTCTTTGGTTCCCTGCGGCACGAAGGTTTCAAGTGCAAGTCGGAATGAATCTTCTTCTGTCGTACCTTTTGCACTGTGTACCGCCTTTTCAGTTTTGACATCAACCAGCTCGCACTCAACGCCACCATTGCCAGATAGGTGTGCGAACCTGGGTCTCACGCTGTGCTTCATTTCAAGAACGGCAGCACGCTTCACAAGTCTTGGGTCTCGTCTCATCGATCAACTCCTCGGATGATGTGTTCGGGTGTGTTTGAAAGTCTCTTCAGGTAGGCGGCATTGAAGCCATTCTGTCTCGCCTCTGCCGATGCTTTGACGTACTCGTCGACCGTTGCGAATCCAGACATGGTGTTGGGCATTGGCGTGCCTTGCACCAGCTCCTGGGTCATGCCACTGCCGCTGGCCTGCTTCCAATCAAACATCAACTCTTTGACCGCCGACTCGTACTGACGTGGGTCAGCAAGTCTTTGGTTCAGTGAATCAACTTTGTCGGCAGGCAGATTCTGACCAGCCCAGTTGAACAAGTTGTCCAACTGCTCTTCGCCGCCAGCAATAGACGCCGCACGACTCTTCGCCTGCTGGACTTCGTAACCAGTGTTCTGCGAGATGGCTGCTTGGCCACGCAAGAACTGGTCGACAATCTCTCTGTTGAACCCAACGCCAGCCAACTTCTGGTACTGCTCGTCAGTGAGCTTTCCGTCGTTGACCCAGTTGGTTCCAATCTCCTCTCCGCTGACTCCTGCCTGCTGCATCAAAGCATCCAGCCCAAGCTGGCTGTTGTCTGGGCGTTCGCCCATCTTCTTCTGCAACTCCAGGTATGACTTCTCGAGATCCTCTGGCGAGTTGAACTTCCCAGCGTATTGCCTTTGATGCTCGACCTCGACGGACCCAGTGGCTGGCATAGCAGCCTCTTCGACCTGGGCCTCTGCTTTCGGCGTACCGCCTGGCGACTGGATCGAAAGATCCGTGCCTTGAACTTCTCCTTCAGACATTTGGATTCTCCATTTGACCCATCGCCGCCTCGACGAGGGCTTGACCTCCAGACTGTGCCACCTGTTGGCCGGCAGTCTGCATGATTTGTTGTTGCTGTTGCTGGGCAGTCTCCTGCTGCATCACCTCTTCGGACTTGACCAGACCAGGTTCGTAGACCCCAGAGTGCCTGACCAAGATGTCGAGCAGGAGGCTGCGGTCGAATCGCTGCATCATGTCCGGCCCCATCTGTGCGATGGTCTGCAACAGTTGCAGCAGCTTCTGCTGGTCGCCCTCTCGAGACAGGGCCGAGATGCCGGTCACAGCCTCGACCTCGACCGAGTCTGCCGGCAGGGATGGCATGACCCCGTCCCGCTCCAGGAGGTGCATCAGGCGCTCGACCAGTGGGATCTGAAGGGCATCTGCTATCGGAGCGTAGACGCCGCCCAGAGCGCCTTCTAGTTCCATTGCGACCCTCTCAACGTGGAGCCGGGAGGCACGCTCATATGTCGGCAGTTGCTCGGCTTCCATCATCATGACCTTGGACAGGTCACGCGACAGAGATTCCCGCACGTTCTGGACCACGCCGAAGTCGCCGGCACGGTCGGTGCGGAGGATGCCCACATCGGTGACCTGTCCTCCCTGAACCCTCGCTTGGAATACGGAGCCAGTTGGCAGCGCCAGATCCTGGGGTCGGACCTGACTCGAGTAATCCAAGGCGAAGAGGTGCTTGGAGCTGAGGGCGGCAAAGTCAAGAAGCCGCTCGGTCAACTCGTTGATGGCACGCACGTCGCCCAGATTCTCCTCAATGATTCCTCGACCGTAGTGTCCAGTCGGGGGCAGGGAATACGGGATAGCGAAGTACGGTGAGACCTTCTCCTCGGAGGTCACGATCGTCACATCTTTGATCTGCTGCTCCACCACCCAGCGCTTGGACATCGGGTTCCACTCGCACTTGGTGTAGAGATCTTGCATCCGGTCGTAGGCCGGAGTGTTCATCTCGGTCTCCAGATCCAAGCCAATCATTTCGATCTGCTCGGGAGACAGAGAGAGTGAGTCCACCTGTTCACGGGTGATCATGTACATCACATCACCCGAGGTGCTACGCCGCACGACATAGTTGTCCCGGCGGTGGATTCGGATCTGGTACTCATCCGTCATCTGGATCAGCACGTCCCCGGTCACCAGAAGCTGCGAGATAGCAGACCGCATCCGAGACCTGAAGCCAGCACGGCGGGCGTTGGTCCCACCATCGCTGTCGTCCTTCTCCAACTTGGCAAGCATGATCATCTCATGGATTCTCAACTTGTCTTCAAATGATTGGAGCAGGCTGGGGTCCACCTCTGGATCGAACTTGAACTTGGTCGCTGGCTTCAGCCGGAAGAATGGCTGGCCAGTTGGGAACAAAGCCAAGAGGAGGCGACCCTCCAGGTTGGTGATGCCACGGCTTGCAAGGGCGCTGAAAGCCTGGGGCAAAGTTTCACCATCGTTCCAGCCCTCGGGAGGGAGGATGTGAGGCTTGGTCAGTTCGGCACACAGACGTGCCTTGTCCAGAGAATCACCGCGTTCGCTGTCATCTCGCTCGAACGCAGCACGGATTGATGGAAGCATATCAGTCCGGGTTTACGCCAGTCCCAGACGCATAGGTCGGGATTCGCAGAGAAGTTCGTGAGCCTCGACGACGGTTTTCATCGTCCTCGTCCGTCTCCTTGAACGGGGCAGGCTCGGTGGTTTTCGCTGGCAAAGGTGGGGGTGGAGGTGGCGGTGGGATATCAATATCAGGTGCGCCCATTGCTTTCCCTTTCTAAAAGTCTTAAGAGTTCGTCGACTACCGACCTCCTGCCGGCGTCAAATATCAGATGATTCGGTTGGTTCAGACAGCCCGGAGTCTGCACAATCGGAGCCTTCACAATTTGGTCCAGCTCCCGTATCAGTTGGTCCACCGTCAGTGGTAGCCTTGTCGGCAACGAGGATGTTCCAGACATATCCATTCTCCAAAAGCCAAGTGGCCAGTACTGGGCCAGCCCAAACGTGGGACGGAACTTCGATCCCAGCCCCCTGCTTCATGGCCACATAAATGTTTGTGAGGCAAGTCTTTCCCTGCCAAGCACCCCAAGTAAACAGGGTTCCGTAGTACCGTACGTTGCTCAGAATAAACTCGAGCCACATAGGACGGCGCTTGAGATTCAACTCGTTGAAAGACCAGCAGCGGCGTACTGGGATATCAACCCACCCAATGATGTTGGGGTACGCCTTCGCGAACCGCTGCTCATCCATGACGAGTGTCGTCCTGAACTGGTGGTCGACCACCTGCCCATCGCATGCCATGACGACGTGCCGCATATCACTGTGAAATACCTTCGCAATCACAGAGGATCCAATGCAGCCAAGCAAGACACCTGGTCGTCGAATCGTCCAGCGCCAGCCCATGCGGCGGATGAAGTCTCCTAAACCCCAGCCTTTAACGAAGTAAAGCCTGAGCGGTTTTGTTCCATTATCCGGGGAACACTCAAGAGAAGAAGTAGTCACTGTTCATAATCTCCTGTAAATCGAGTTTGCCTTTCGGCGGTGGGGGTTCAATATCCGCGAGCGGGTAGTTGAATTTCCAGAACTTGTAGATCTCACCGATCTGGTCTTGGTCGTGCATCTCGATGAATTGTTCCTTCGTGATCTCAACCACCCGGTCCATGTTCTCGGCGTGGGCGAGGTACGCATCGTGGATGCCGGCGAAGTCAATTCCCTCGTCGAAGCAGATGATCGCAACCATTCCTTCGTGAGCGCCATCCCAAGAGTGGACGATGTTTGGCGGTCCACCCTGGCGCTGCTTGCCCTTGGACACTGGCAGGTCTTCACGCCTATGCCCCAGGATCACACGCTGCATCACGGTCTTCACCTCGACCCGCTTGGTCTGACGGTATGGCTGTACAGCCACCACACCCATCGGAGTCTTCCACTTCAGGCCAACGCTGGGGTACACCTTGCAGATTGACTTGGTCGATTCCTCGATCCAACGCATCAACTGCTGCGGGCCAGTAAACACGTCGCCAAGTGAGTCCAAGGTTACGTTCGCCAAGTACATCGAGCAAGGCTTGAGTCGTTCGTTCGGGAACTCAGCATCCTTCAGCTTCTGCTTCACTTGGTCCTTCGCACCAATGCGAGTGACGTTGTAGTTGGAAGTCATGACAGGCTGCTTGATGACGTTGCGACTGAGGTACGGCAAGACCTCGTCCGACATCGAGTTGGAGTCAGCCTCCATATTCAACTGGGCCACTCGCCTTACTTCTTCGTATGCATCTTGAGGTGAGTCGCTTGGGATCAGGTTCACCCACTTGCCACCTTCGGCATCCCGAGCTGCGGCACAGTA
>CENW01108961.1_pt1 | contig 14665 bp, 13 predicted proteins | sample 530241 | NCBI WGS metagenome assembly CENW01 (sample SAMEA2619818, study PRJEB7988) | marine metagenome | isolation source: saline water (ENVO:00002010), including | reverse complement strand
TCAGGAGAAACTGAAAGAGTAGGATCTTGGTTTACAACTGCCATCGGAAACCATGCATCTCCGATTGACACATAAACTTTATTTGCATCATCTACATAAGCAAGACTACCTTCGGCTCCAGAGGAAGGAGGTAAAGAAGCTAGTGTGTTGTAAACGGTGATTCCAGCACCACCACCTCCTCCACCGCCTGTAGCAGCATCGACTGCAGAATCAACTAAACCTCGTATTGATGTAAGTGTTGCCATATTAGTTCTCTGTTAATATCCAACCGTTCGAGTCATTGTAATATACAAGACCGACGGCGGCTCGGTTAATGTTAATAATTAGATCGCTATCACTACCTAAAATCTTCTGTGTACTCTGAATAGTGATATTGTTTGTTGCTGCATTGCCAGATCCATCTATGATTCTTACTTCATCACCTAATGTCGCTCCAGCTTGTAGAGTTATGACTTTACCTGACGTTTTAGTATTTACTATCTTGCGATCACCAGGCACTGCGATAAACGATGATGCGGCTTCAGTCCATGTTAATCTTTTATTGATGGCTGAATCAGCAATAGAATCTGCAAGTGGAGTAACCACAGATATAATTTGACTTGAATCAAGACCTGCTGTGATTGTAATTGTCTTTGTTCCGGAACCATTACCAGTTGCTACAACACCGCTTCCTACAAAATCAAGGGTAGTGGCTGAAACTGTAAGAGGTGTACCTTCATTTGAAATTGTAAATCCTGCGGCTGCTCCAAGTCGAGCAGCAACATATGCCGAATCAACAAGAGTAAACATATCATTCGAATCAAGTCCAGGTAATGGAGAATTACCTAAAAATCTTTCAACGAGTAAAACATCACCACTATCTGCCGCCTCTGTAAGAGTTACAGAACTACTGTTTGCTGCTGTAAAATCGGAGGAGCTCAATAACAAACCGTTCAAGTAAACTGCGATTTTCCCAGGATTATATTCTAGATTTGATCCATTATTATCTGTGCCAGAAAATGTAGTTTGACCAGAGTCTGCTGTAAATTCAAATTGAGTTCTTGTTATCGGCTGCTGTATTCCAGCATCATATACAATATCTCCAAATGCTATAAATGTTACATCATCTCCTGCCGCGGCAGCTTCATTTAATGTAAATGAGAAAGTACTTGTCGCTGTAAAATCTGTAGGAGCAAGAAGAATACCGTTAACGTATACTAATTTAGAGCCTGTATTCGAATATGCAATCTCTTTACCGGTATCATCTAATCCCACAAAATTTGTCTGACCAGAATCTGCGGTAAAGTAATACGCAGTTGCTCTATCATTTGCTGCTGTAAAGACAGAAACAATATAAACATCTGAACTAATAGATGTCGGTGTAATTGTAACTGAATTGCCATTTGCTGTAGTATAATCAGTAGAGCTAAGCAGCACACCGTTTTTATGGACTTGTATTTGGTTATTACCAAATGCCATGCCTTGACCAGTAAGTACTGCTGATCCTGTATATCCTGTGAACTTATATTCACGGTAATTCATACCGGCAATATTGTTTGATACAACATTTACAATTGAAAGAAAATCGTCTGAATCTGCAGCAAGATTAAGAGTGATTGAAGTGTTCGTCGCAACATAGTCATTTTGTTCTGAAAGTAAAATACCATTCAAATAAACTTCAGAAATGCCGGTTGCAAGATTTAGATTCGTACCATGATCATCTGCACCTGTGAATAAAGTTTGACCAGAGTCCGCAGTAAATTCATATGCATTTGAGAAAAGAGTTGATCTTCCGACTCTACCAGTTGTTTCAATAACTGTTAAAGAATAACCACTGTCAGCTGCTTCTGTAAGAGTGATAGAACTATCGGTAGCGGTAAAGTCTGTAGTGTCTTCAAGTAAGATACCGTTCATATAGACTTCAATATGATCAGTTGATACTGATAGAACGTTACCAAATTTATCACTATCAGTAAATAATGTCTGACCCGAATCAGCCTCATATATAAACTTTGTGACAGAAAGAACACCTCTTGAAAGATCTTCTATCTTAGTAGCGATATAACTCGAATCAATTGTTTGATTAATAATTGTTATCGTAGCTGAAGAGTCAACACCAGATGCAGGAGTAATTGCATTGTGGTCAAAAATCTGTAGTATGTCATCTGAATCAGCACCGGTTGCTAATGTAAGAGTGCTGCTGTCTGTTTCAGTATAGTCATCAGTTTCTACAAGAAGAATACCGTTTAAGAAGACCTGTAAATTTGCAAGATGTTTTTCATATGATAATACAGAACCATTATCGTCTGAATCAGTAAAGACTGTTTGACCTGCTGTCGCAGTATACTTAAATCCATCAAGTGCATTAGCTGCATCTCCGCCGCTGCTTCCACCACCACCAGATCCACTAGCGTTAATTGTAATTGTTTTTGTAGTGCCGGTCCCGCTGGCTGAAACGCCTGATCCAACAAAGTTTAAAGTAGTGGCGGCAGTAGATAGAGAAGATCCTTCATCTTGAACTATAATAGTTGATCCGCCTCCACCTCCGCCTGAATTTGCTTCACGCAGTGCAACATAGTCAGAATCAACTGTTGCTGTGATAAGAGCTATAGTTGCGGCTGAATCAACTCCTCCACCGCCACCGGCAATGTCACTAAGCAGTGCAATAGTTCCACTCGAATCAGGCAAATTAATGACATTGTCAGCAGTAGGATTAATCGCTTGAATTTTGGTTTCATTGTTATTTGTCGAATCGCCTTCAAACGAGATACTAGTAATACTGTTAATATTCTGATCAAGTTCTAATGTAACATTGTTTGCTGCGATGCCGGCATTAATTTGACCGGTAGTTCCTAAGAATGTTAACGTTTCTGTTGCAGTGTTAAACGTATGTGTTCCAGTATTAGCGGCAAGACCGAAGGTACCACCACCTGATCTTGCTGCAACATATGCACTGTCAACTACATTTTCAACACGAGCATCCGTATAATATAAGTTCGAACCTTCTGTAAGATCAGCAGTCGTAAATCCAGTTAGGTTACGAGTCTGCACAAAGATTGCATTACCCATATAGCCATGATTTGCACACTGATAATGTAGAACAGGTGGAGTTGCGTCAGTAATTTCAATTTCTACATATGATCCATTTGTACCCGCAGATATGCCACTTGTCGTTACACCGGCAGTATATTGAGTCGTCTTCGCAGCATCATAGTAGAATTGTATCGGGTGCGATCCATTTGTTACATTTGATTGGTCAAAGCGATACTTATTACCTGGAACCATCTGGATAAATGGTGATTCCATGCCGTTGACTGTATACCCATTTGAGGAACCTTGACCTTCATAACGATGTGCAGTTGTCTTTGATCCGACTGAAACTGTAAATACGGTTGCATCAGAATCATGTACATACATAATTCTTTCAAGATTCTTAATACCTTCGGTACTAATTGTTTCGTCAAAGAGATCAAGTACTTGTGAAGAATCAAGAACACTTGGCACGTTTGAGAAGTTTGTATAATTTAGATAGTAAGTTCCGTCCTGTCCATCAAGTTCATCCGCGTTAACACCTAAAGCATCGATAGTTGCTTTATCAACTGTCGGTATGGAAGGTGTACCTTGTAGATTGTTATAGTCAAGATAATGAGAAGCACTTTCACCATTCAGTGTAAATGCGTTAATACCACCAACTGTCTTAATATACGCACTATCAACTGCATCACCGCTAACACGAGCATTTACGTAAGCAGAGTCAACAGTCGATTCTAAAGATAACCAAGTACCTTCAAATCCTTTATTAAATACAAACTTATCGCCTGATGCTGCATATAGTAAAGTGGCGTTTGCACCTCCAATTGTAATACCTGCACCATCTGCAGCAGCCGCGTTTGCAGCACTATCTGCAAGAACTAAGTTCTTATCATTAATACTTACTGTAGTTGAATTAATGGTTGTGGTTGTACCTTCAACTTGAAGATTACCAAGAATTTGTACCGTACCAGAATCTGTACCGACCCGAGCTGGATCGATAATCATATTCGCAGGGCCGGCGATATAACCACCGACTGTTAAATTTGAATCAATTGTCAGACTACCGACCATTGAGTCTGACTGATCACTACGTAAGAACTGCGTGCTGTTACGTCCATCAAGAGTATCTGCATTTACTCCTAAGGCATCTACAAATGCTTTATCAACATCATTTATAATTCTATTTGATACGTCGACAAGATCGATTGTAGCAGGTACATTTTGTAGATTATTATAATCACGGTAATAACTGCCGTGCTGCCCGTCAAGCAGATCTGCATCAATGCCACCTACTGTTTTAATGTAATCAGAGTCTACAATTCCCAACACACCAGCAGAATCTACTGAACCACCACTAGTACGAGCATTGATATAAGCAGAATCAATAATTGCAGTAACTTGTGCAGAATCTACCGTTGACACACGTGCATTCACGTATGCAGAATCGATAAGATTAATCGTAGCAGCACTATCAAGGAATGGAGCTTCTGCGACACGAGCAAGCACATATGCACTATCAACTTTATCTTCAATTACATTGTTAATTGTGATTGTGACAGTATTACCAGAATCGTTAAGAGACGCAGCAATGTCTGAGTCTGTCCTAGCTTTTGTATAATATAAGTTCGATCCTTCTGAAAGATCTGATGTTGATTTAGCAGCAAAGTCTGTACTAAAATCTGATGTAGTATAATGATCTGCTCTTGCGTTTACATAAGCAGAGTCGATTAACCCTTCGAGATACGATAAAGGAACACGAGCTTGCACGTAGGCAGAATCAACAAGATTTGTAACTTCTCCTGAATCTAACTGAGCTAGAGCAACAACTTCAACCGCAGCAGCGATCGCTTCGACACGCGCAGAATCTACGAATGCTTTGATATTATTACCGGTATCTTTATAGTAGATCTTTCCGTCTTCGAAGTTAATAGCGAGTTCGCCATACTCCAAATCACTTGCGACTGGTACCTTCCCTGCTACGGAAGATCTTTTAAGTAATACTTTTGGTGTCGTTGCCATCTTTAGTAAGTCCCGCAATCAATAGTTGCTATTTCTACCTGCCCTGCTGTAACTAAGAAGTCTTGAGAATCAAATGCAGCTACGCCTAAAGCAGACGAAGTGGATGCTACTCCAGCAATTGCTCCTGTTGCAGAACTATACGATATTCCGTTTGACGCAGTAAGCGCATTCTTTGCAGCGCTATCAGCTCGTGCGTCTGTATAATATAAATTTGAACCTTCAGGTAATTGACCAGTATTTGCATCACCCAAGTCTGAATCAAAATTCGCCTTAGAGTAAACTTGCTCAACATCAATACTAAATCTACCGGCAGCCGAATCATATGTAAGATCTCCAGCAGCACTGAAATGAGATCTGACTTCGGTTGCACTTGGTCCTGTATATGTAAATCTTCCGTTTGCAGAATCATATGTTAATGATCCATCTCCACCAGCATCTACAACATTTAGAGCATCTCTCACTCTTTGTGTTGTGTGATAAAGATTTGAACCTTCTGTAAGATCATCAGTAGTTTTCTGTGCAAGATCAGAATCAAATCCTAAATAACGTCCACTAAATGATGTTGTACTAATCGTGCCAGAAACATCGATGTTCGGCGCTAAGAATTTCTTATTTGCATGCCATGCATCATTTGACGCTTTATAGAAGATATTTGCGCCGGCTCCAACTACATGAATACCGGCAGAATCAGCAGCGGCAGCATTTGCGGCACCCGATGCCAATGTAATATTTTTATCGTCAACTTCAAGAGTCGTAGAATTAATTGTAGTAGTTGTACCATCAACCTGTAAATTACCTTGAATGATTAAAGTACCGGCTGTACCGGTAGGACTCGGATCAATTGTAATGTCACCGCTTGTTGAAACAATGCTATTGCCATCAATTGTAATATTGTCAACTTGAAGAGATGATAAAGCTGTAACATTTGAATCAAGATGTATATCGACTCGAGTACCGCCTACTAAGTCTTGTAGTTTAGTATGTACATTTGTGCCACCATATATTTGTAGTTTCTCACCTATAGCAAGAACTCCGGTGCCTACAGCAGTATTACCGTCGACGTCGAGAACGTTACGAGTATCTACATAATTTTTTGTAGCAGCATCTTGTGCGCTTGAAGGATCTACAACATTTGATATTGTAGACGTACTCGCATCAATTACGCCGCTCGATGGATTTACAGTAAGATTACCTGTAGCAGAGATCTCATTACCGTCGATACTTACATTATCTACATTTAGTGTATCAATCTTACTATTTGCATCAGTAATAATTACACTTGATGGCTTTAACTGACCTTTCGGATGGTCCATCATGTCAGTGTAATACTTACCGCCTATCGTATGAATCGAGTTCGCAAAACCGTTTGGCGAATCATTTCCACCTGCGCCTATGAAAAGACGATCACCGCCTGCCGAATCACCGGCAGCATGAGTATAAGCAAGTTCTCCACTCTTTAATATATTATCTGATACATTAATAGTGGATGTAGTACTAGATTGTTTAAGAATAAATTTGATATCTGTAGCAGACATTAGAAACTACCTCCACTCAATGTAAGAGTTTGAGGAAGGGTTGTCACTTCGAATTTACCGGTACTGATATTAAATTGTAATATGCCATCATCGACTAGAGCAGATGTATCAACATCAGTCAAGTCACCAATTGCTTGTGCTTGTGCACCGGTCACCTTACGAACCGGAGTACCAATGGTAATTTTTCGAATGTGAGTCTGTACTGGAGGTGTTGTCATTTATGTCACCGATGGGCTAACGCGTATCTTTCCTTCAAGGATTCTCTCGATTATAGTTGATCCGTTTGAATCAACATAAGAGATCTCCACATCATATACATAGTTACCAACACGAAGTGCGTCTGATTGAGTGTTATTCAAGGAAAGAGTTACGATACCATCAGTGGGCTGAATAGCAACGGCAAAATCTGTAGTGTCTGCTGAATCTGAATTATAGTTCCGCTTCATTTTAGCGGCTGCAGAATAGTTTGTAAGATCTTTGATGTTACCCGACGGGTCAACAAGTTCTAACTGTACTGCTATGTCCGACCCTTTGTCGAACGTAAATTTTTCGTATTCTGCCATTTTTCCAATCTCGATACTAAGTAACTCGACATGATAATCTTACTCTTATTTATACAGATATATAATTACATATCACGAAAGGTAGGGTAAAATGGGTGAATGGTTTAAATCAGGCATTAAAAGAATGTTTTATGACTGGGATCAAGAAAGACAGATTCTATTAAATATGCAGAAATGTCAGCGCAATTGGGATTATGAAAAGTTTAACGAGAACATTAGCACATTTACAGACGGAGTGCAAGAAGTTGTTGACGAGCTTTTATGGGTAGCAACAAACACTCCTTCGAAACAGCACGAAGGTTATTACGATATTTACTGGACTGCAGATAGAGATGTAATACAAGAGTGTAGTAGATATACTTGGGGATATACATTTAAACGAAATCCTCCAGCGACGTGGAGAAATTCTCAAGCTAATGCAAGTATCTACATTTTGTGGGTGGCTAAAGAACCTCATTCAACTTTAAATTCGCATGCTGATGGAAGACCTAAAGAGAACACTGATAAAAATAGATGGCAAAATGCCTACACTAGTATTGGTATGTCAGTTGCTCTAACTATGAGAGCTGCACAAAAAATGGGATTTGATACAGGCTGTAATAAGAGTCATAACGATGTTGATGGTAACGATTTCTGGGAAAACAGACTTGGTATCTTGGAAGAAGTTAAAGCCGGTAAGAAACAAATTTGTTATGGTCTAGGAATCGGTTATGGAAAAGAAGATGTTCCAAGATACATATCAGACGAAACAGAGTTAATGCTTGGCGCAGCTAATGGTAGTCGTAACTCTACGATTGGTCAAGAGACACATCCACGTACAGGAAAACCTATGAGACAAGTGCGTATTGTTGATATTACAAAACATGGTGGCGAACAGCTAGCTGATCCATATGGAAACATCCATAAAATACCGAGTGAAGCTGCATTTAAAATTAATAGTCATCGCAATCGTAGAATTGAGATCAAGGAAATCAAATGATCGATCTATACAATCTAATTCAAAAGAGAAAGCATGTTAGGAAATATCGGGAAGATAAAATTCCAGAAAAGACAGATATTGAAGAAATACTTTGGCTAGCATGGAAATGTACACCTTCAAAAAATAATTTCATGCCTTATCAAGTGAACGTACTTGGTCCATATCAAGATGCAGAAAAGCTTGAGGTATGGAAAATGTGTGTAATGAATCATGATAAAATGGAAAACGAAGCAAAAGAAAAAGGAATCAATACAGTAACTCAAGCTGAAACAAACGGACCCGATTGGGAGTACAATCTTGACTATAAACATGTCAAACATAATCCATATCTGTGTGTAATAACTGCTCGATGTTGTGATGAACCAAATGAGTATTATAAGATGCAAGAAAAAACTGGGCACTTTTGCGATCAAACTCGAGAAGAATATGTCGAAAGAATTATAGACACGACTTGTGTCGAAGTCGGACTTTTTATTAATCACGCTACAATGTTCGCTGTTGATAAAGGTATCGATGTTTCTTATACGTCTTGTTTTCCTCGACAAGTGGAACACTGGTATAAATCTCCATATGTCAAATGGCGTCCAATTATATTGATGTCTTTTGGGTACGGAGAAATATATAGACAAGATGTTATGAAAAAAGATGGTTATGCTCACATGGATATAAAACCTGAAATGAATAAAGTGATACAGTGGATCTAATTGTCGTCAATACAAGTAAACCAGTTGACGGATTATTTTTTTACAGTTACGAATATGCTTCCTTGCTTGACTGCAAATTAGTTGTCATTCCACATCCTGATTTTTCTGAACAAGACTATCTCGATGCGATTCAACAGAAGTATATTCATTGTAAGAATATTGAATTCGATTATTATGGTGGAAACGATACAGTTCTGATTATGGGTCGTAGTGTGGTCACTGTGCCATATCTGAATATGAAAAGATATTCAGAGGACATGCAGTTTGCATTGCATATGTTGTTTCGTAATCCTCTTATATCTGTATATTCAAATAATCATCCTATTGAATACGGTCAAGCAATTCAATATTTCAATCCAAAGAAAGTTACAGATCTTTGCGATCATGAAGTTTATTCAGACGGTGTCGGTGAAAACTTTATTAAGAGAATCAACTTTGACATTTACAAAGAGCCTGTCGAAGATATACAGTTTGAGCATCTGTTTCTTGGTACAAATGACGAGTACTATCAAGCAGCACTCGATAACATGAAACCAGACTCTCGTATTTTAGTTTACAAGCATGTAGATGAAAAGAGTCTTGTGGTTCCTGTTGATAACATACTTGGCAAGTTTAACACATACGTCTATACCAAACCATCATTCGATCCAGCACCAAGATTATTGCAAGAAAGTATGTACTTTTCGAAGAAAGTATGTTATAATAGAGATAATAATATGAAAGATGGTGGCAGTGTTTACTTCAATCGTAAGATTGAAAAACCAAATGTTGATGCAATATGGAATTGTTTTTAGATAGAGACTTTCGAAAGAAGAGATTAAATATCGAAGCAACCGCTCGATGTACACTAAAGTGTCCATTATGCAAGAGAGCTGCACATGTGAGAAAACATGGGAAAGTTCCACAAGGCTGGGAAATGACACCAGATCAACTTGAAAAGGTTGCACCATATTTTCGCAAAATTACTTTTTGTGGCCAACTTTCAGATCCCGTGTTTGCGAAACATTTAATACCAATGCTTTCGATCTGTCAAGACTATGATATACGAACACGCGTTTTAACCGCCGCAACTGGTAGATCTGAAGAGTGGTATGAAGAAGCATTTAATGCAAATCTTCAAGCGCACTGGACATTCGGCATCGACGGTCTACCAGAAAAAAGCCATAGATATAGAATAAATCAAGACGGCTTTTTTTTATACAAAATGATGCTTAAAGCCAAAAGTTATGGAATGGCTGTTTGGTGGCAATATATTATCTTTGATTGGAATAAAGATCAAATCAATATTTGTAAACAAATGGCTAGAGAAAACAATATTAAAATTTTATTCATTGAATCAAAAAGGTGATCATGCTATTTCCTCGATGTATACATACTGATCAAGAAATTACTTTATCAAGTCTCGGCTTTTTTACTCCTTGCTGCTGGGTAGACGATGAGCTTTATAAAGATCACCCAGCAATTATTGCATTATGGAATGAACACTTGCATCTTGATAATAATGAAGACATACAGGATATTTTTGATAGCGAAGAATGGAAAAACTTATGGGATATTCTTATAAATAGTCCTGATAACGCTCCACGTGTCTGTAAAAAGTATTGCGGCAATTCTCTTGGAGAAACTCAGGTAGAAATACTAGACGACGGCAATCAAATAATTAATAAACATTAGGAAAAGAAAATGTATCCGTATAAAAGAGAATTTGAAAAACACTATGAAGAACTTTTAAGAGTATTTAGAGAGTGTGCTATGAATAATGATCCTGATAGAAGCGATGGCGAATTAGAAAAAGCGCTAACTCGTAAAAATATATCAGGAAGAAAGTATGCTGTAACTTGTGCTAGTGCGACAGATGCTTTAGTATTTTCTTTAGCCACTAATGATATCGGTCCTGGTGATGAAGTACTAGTAACTAATTTTTCTTGGATATCTTCTGCTTCTTGTGTAGCAATTGTCGGAGCAACTCCAGTATTCTGTGATATTGGTGAAAACAGTCATCATGTTACTTTAGAATCGCTTAAGACAATGAAAAGCAGTAAAACGAAAGCTGTAATTCTAACTCACCTGTTTGGAGCGATGGCAGAAGAGACAGCTGCAATATCTGAATGGTGCATTAAAGAAGGATTAATTCTTATTGAAGATGCTGCTCAAGCAATTGGATCTATGTTAGATAACGTAGGACGAGCAGGTAGTATCGGTCAATGTAGTTCATATAGTTTTAATTCAAACAAAATTATACCAGGCGTAAATGGTGGAGGGGCTTTTTTAACAGATAGCAAAAAGCAAGCTGATAGAGCAGAGATGATTCGTAGACATGGTCGTAAAAACGGAGAATCAGAAATGCTTGGCGTTAATTCTCAAATGTATGCGCTTAATGCAAAAATGATACTTTTTAGATTGGAACATATTCACGCTGATATGGCACGAAGAACTCGAGTCGCTGAAATGTACGATGAAGCATTTATGCAAACACATGAACGTGAAGGATTAAGACATAATTATCATAAGTATACAATACAACTTGAAGACAAAGAACATCGTAAATTTGTAATGGACTCTTTAAAAGAAGATGAAGATTTCTCTTATCGTAAACGTATAGATATTCATTATGACCGACCGATTTCAGCACATAAAATGTGGGAGAAGCTTCCTCATAAAGTTGGACCTAAGCAAAATGCCAGAAAACTTTCTGAAAGAATTATGACACTACCAATACATGCTTATATGCATGATTATGAAGTTGATATGATAATTGAAAAGGTAAAAAAACTTATTTAATAATGAAAAGCATAAAACAGCTGAATGAAGAAGGCTATCTTGCGATAGACTTCTACCTCTCTAAATCTTGTAATAAATCTTGTCACTACTGTACAGCATGGACACTTGAGATGCGTAACCTTCATGTAGACATGGAGTTTTTAAGTAATACACTCGAGTATCTTTCTCCATACAAAGCTCGCATACAGCTGCTAGGTGGTGAGCCAGGTCTTATCAAAAATTTAGATGAAGTTATTGCTGAGATTAAAAAGCACAAAAACCTTGTGCCTTCTGTTCTATCGAACTCGTTCGTTCGTAAACGCTATCCTCACATACTTGAAGATCCTTCGATTATATATCAAGAACATTTAGTTTTAGATTTCTATGAAGATAAGATTGAGAAACTCGGTAACTTTGATTTCTTCGAAGAGAACGATCAGAACAATTACAATATCATTATCATGACTCCAAACTATTTTAAGTATCGTGAGAAGTATGACTTATCGATTGTAGATCATAAGAACACACAGTTCAAAGCATTTAACTCTCGTTCACCGAACTGGACTGAAACTGATCAAGCACCCGAGTTTGATCGTCGGATGTGTGCAGCATTTCCAAAAGTACCTGTTGTAGACTTCGAACTTCAAAAGATTCGGCATTGCAGTAAGAAAGTAATCAAAGGCTCTCGTCAGTATGCAGTAACAAAAGAGAACATTGACAAGATGATGAACTTTGAGTTGTTTCGTTTTGAAGAATACTGCAAGAAATGTACCGAAGATATTGAGAAGAGATCTCATGAACAGATACTTCGTATTGTAGAAGCTGGAGTTGTAATGTGAGTAAAAAATATCTTGTAGCTTCTGGCTGTAGCTGGACTGACGCAGACTTTACATCAGATCATCACCCTGAAATGATTTGTGATTGGCCTAAATGGCCCGAAATATTAGCAAGCAAGCTTGATATGAAAGTAATTAACGTCGGTCGCTGTGGCTCAGGCAATGAAGGAATATACTCTAGAGCCTTAGATACAATTGCCTCATTGCCTCCAGAAGAAATTGGTCTAGTTGTAATCGCTTGGTCACAATCTCAAAGAAGAGATTTTGAATTTGAATTGATGTACAATCACAAAGACACAACTAAACGTTGGACAAATGAAAGAGTTGATAGCAAAGGAGATCTATATTATTATGTTAGAAGAAGTCTTAGATATATGTACAGTCTACAGCAGGTCTGTGAAAGCTTAAATATACCATATAAACAATTTCAAATGATACCATTATTTACAGCTTACATTCATCACGCGCGCAATTTTAATATCAACTTTGATAATACAACTAGCATGTTCCGAAAAAAGTTGCCGGACAAGTTTGATGCAATTGGTTATATGATGGAGTCGCCATATTGGGATTTAATCGACGAAGATAACTTTATAGGATGGCCGTTAATAGATGAGGGAAATGGATTTAATTTTGAAGACGCATTCATACAAAGGCGTTTAGGTTTAATAGTATCTGAAGAAGATGTACATCCTAACAAATACGGTCATAGATTACTAGCAGAAACAGTTTATGAATATCTTTAGCATCGCGCTCGGCCCACACGATCAAAATACATATGATGGCTCTTTTCATAATCAAATAGAAAGATTTAGTAGAAAAAAGCACAACGTACCATGGCATCATGATGTGTATCCACATCATTCAGAACTGACAAAAATGAATCGTGACGATAACAGATACATGATGAAGTTTTACGAAGAGTATTGGAAACCAGAAGATCACGAAATCTTTTGTTTTACCACAACAGTTGGTGGTATGAAGATGCTTCGAAACGGTAATCAAAACATTGATCAAGACTTTTTAGATTTTAAACCAAAAAAGTTGTGGGATTATTTTCAAAAAGATAACATCTATTATATCGATCATCATCAATCGCATGCTGCATATGCTTTCTTATCTTCTTGTTTTACAGAGTCAGATATCCTATCAATTGACGGTCGAGGTTGGCATTATAACTGCGTCTTCTTTGATAAGAACGGAAACATGACTGATCTATCCGATAAGATGGGTATCGGTATACTTTGGGATTATTTTTCGAAAGCAGTCGGGTTCGGTCCTCTTGGCGCTGGAAAGTTAATGGGTCTTGCTGCACATGGCAGTTATTCTCCTGAATTTCATATGATTATTGATTACTATTCGAATAATAATTTTAATTTTCCTGAGTTTAATATATCGAAATTTAAACAAGAAGACATCGCGTATACGCTACAATATGCAACTCAAGAATTAATTAATGAACACGTGATACCTTTACAGTCATGTGATAATATATGTGTTGCTGGTGGTGTGGCATACAATGGCTATATGAATGAAGAGTTTACAAAGTACTACAGTGGTGTACATGTACCACCTGCACCAGGAGATGAAGGACAATCGCTTGGCACTTATATGCATGCCGATTATGTTCTAAATAAAAATAAACATGTGCCGAATGTGTATGCTGGAAAAGAATATGCATTCGATGAAGGTGATGAGATTACTTCTCGAGAAGTTGCAGAAGCAATCGCAAATGGTAAAATTGTCGGATGGTTTAATGGCAAATCCGAATCAGGTAATCGAGCACTCGGCAATCGAAGTATACTCGCAGATCCTCGTAATCCGGATATCAAAGACATTATTAACCATACGATAAAGCAAAGAGAAGATTTTAGACCATTTGCTCCAGCAGTACTTGAGCATCATGCACAAACATTCTTTGACACAAATCAGCCAAGTCCTTATATGTCTCGTATCATGCCGGTAAAATCAGATAAAATACCGGGTGTAACACATCTCGACAACACTGCGAGAATACAGACCGTAAATCGTATACAAAATAAAAATTTCTATAGACTCATTGAAGACTTTTATCAATATACTGGCGTGCCGATGTTATTGAATACAAGTTTTAATTGTAAAGAGCCGATAGTTGAAACGCCTAAAGATGCGATCAACACGTTTAACAGAACTAAACTTGACATGTTGGTAATTAATGGACGTAGTGTGCGTAAAATGGGGTGACAAGTTTAGTCACGAGCATGTCAATCGATTGTAT
>CENW01015050.1_pt1 | contig 14706 bp, 15 predicted proteins | sample 530241 | NCBI WGS metagenome assembly CENW01 (sample SAMEA2619818, study PRJEB7988) | marine metagenome | isolation source: saline water (ENVO:00002010), including | reverse complement strand
GTTAGAACAGCAGTTGCTGGAGCCATTTGTGCAAAATACATTGCTCCAACACAAATTAAAGGTATTGGAGTAGTTGGAACTGGGATTCAAGCTAAAATGCAATTAAAGTTCTTAAAATTAGTAACTAATTGTAGGGACGTGTTTGTTTTAGGAAGAAGTAAAGAAAAAATTTCTAAGTATATTAATGATATGAATTTATTAGGATTCAATGTAGAGAAAGTGAGTAACTCAAGCGAGTTATGTAAAAAATCAAATTTAATTGTCACCACAACAAATGCTAATGAAAGTCTTATTAATAGGAAAGACATACAAAAAGGAACTCATATAACTGCTATAGGATCTGATACACCAGAGAAAAGAGAATTAGATCCTGAAATATTAAATATCGCAGATGCAGTGGTGGTAGATAGTATTTCTCAATGTTTAGAAAGGGGAGAAACAAAAAAAGCTCTTGATAAAAACCTGATTAAAGAAGAAAATCTAATTGAACTTGGTGAAATAATAGACTCTAATAAAAAAGTTAGGAGAAATAACAAAGAAATTACTGTTGCAGACTTAACTGGGGTGGCAGTACAAGATATAATGATTACTAATGCAGTTTATGAACAATTAATAAAATAACATGAAAAACCTTTTAATACTTATTCTATTTTTCTATTTGTCATTTGAATCAAATGCTAATAAAAACTACTCTAATAATGATCTTAAAGAAACAATTAAAAATCTAAAATATAGAAACGTAGGACCAACCAGAGGTGGTAGAGTTACTTCTGTTCATGGAGTTGATTCTCAAAAAAACGTATTCTATATGGGTACAACTGGAGGAGGAGTTTGGAAAACAACAGATTATGGAAATAATTGGTATAATATTTCAGATGGGTACTTTAAATCACCTTCAATTGGAGCTATAAATGTTTATAAGAATGATCCTAATATAATTTATGTAGGAACAGGTTCAGATGGATTAAGATCAAATATTATTGTTGGTAAAGGAATATATAAGTCAGTTAATGCTGGTAAAACATGGGATCATATTGGTTTAGAAAATGTTGGTCAAATTGGTGCAGTAGAAATCCATCCTGATGATCCTAATACCATATATGTAGCTGCAATAGGTCAGCCATTTAAAAATAGTCAAGATAGGGGTCTTTATAAAAGTACTAACGGGGGTATATCATGGGATAAAATACTTTACCTATCTGACTCTATTGGTATCGTAGATATAGAATTTGCTCCTGATGATCCAAATACTATATATGCTGCTTCTTGGAGAGCAGAAAGAAAACCTTGGACAATAATTAGTGGTTCATCTAATGGAGGAGCATATAAGTCAGTTGATGCTGGTAAGACGTGGAAGAAAATAGATATGGGTTTTGAAAGTAAATATATAGGTAAAATTGATTTTGCAGTATCTGAATCAAATCCTGATAGATTATATATTATGGTTGAGGCATCTGAAGATAAGGGAGGATTATATAAATCAGAGGACAGGGGAGAAACTTTTAAACATATGAATAATAGAGAAGAACTTGTTAATAGACCATTTTACTACTTAAATGTAGAATCAAACCCACTTAATTCAGATATTTTATACTCAAGTGCAAATAGGTTTATGATTTCTAAAGATGCTGGAAAGACTTGGAAGTCATATTCTACTCCTCATGGAGATAATCATGATATATGGATAAATCCAAATGATACATCAGTTTGGATACAGTCTAATGATGGTGGAGCAAATATCACTTTTAATTCTGGTAAAACATGGTCTACTCAATTTAATCAACCAACAGCGGAGATATATCAAGTAGAGGTTGATGATCAATATCCTTATTGGCTATATGGTGGTCAGCAAGATAACTACTCTACAGTATCTGTACCTAGTTTACCTCCTTATGGTCTTCAAGCTGGACCAAATGCTTATATTACAAATACAGGTGGATGTGAAACTGGACCTGCAGTGCCAAAACCTGGAAATCCAAATATTGTTTATTCAAATTGTAAGGGAAGATTTGGGGTTTTTAATAAGGCTACTGGTCAAGAAAAACAGTATTATGTAGGTGCATCTAATATGTATGGCCATAATCCTAAAGATCTTAAATATAGATTTCAGAGAGTTTCTCCTATTCATGTATCACCTCATAATCCAGATGTCATCTATCATGCCTCACAGTATCTTCATGTCACTAAAGATGAAGGAGTAACATGGGAAACTATTTCCCCAGATTTAACCGCTTTTGAATCTGACAAACAAGTTATATCTGGTTCTCCAATAACAAGAGATATTACTGGTGAAGAGTTTTACAGTACTATTTATTCTGTTAGAGAGTCCTCAATTGAAAAAGGATTGATTTGGGTCGGTGCTAATGATGGGCCAGTACATGTCACCTCTGATGGTGGTAAAAATTGGAAAAATGTGACGCCAAATATAAATATTAAAGGTGGAAGGGTTGATTCTGTTGAACCTTCTACTCATAATTCTTCTAAAGCATTTGTTACTATATTAAGGTATCAGCTTGGTGATTGGAAACCATATATTTATAGGACATATGATAAAGGTAACTCATGGGATCTTGTAACGAAAGGAATACCAAGTGATCATCCGGTAAGAGTTCTTAGGGAAGATCCAAAAAGAGAAGGGTTACTTTTTGCAGGAACAGAATTTGGAATGTTTATATCTTTTGATGATGGAAATACTTGGAATTCATTTCAACAAAATTTACCTGTAACTCCTATTACTGATATCAAAATTCATAGAAATGATGTTGTTTTATCTACTATGGGTAGATCTTTTTGGATTATGGATAATATTGATATTCTAAGGAATTTTGATAATAAAAATGAAGATATTCTTTATCCAATTACTAACACTATTAGGTATAGATATAGACCTTCATCAAGTAATCACGTTTCTTATCCTCAAAATTCTGTTATAATTGACTATAAAGTGGTTGGTGAATCAGTTGAAGAAATTTCTATTCAGATTATGGATATGAATGATAATTTAATTAATTCTTATAAATCAAGAGTTCAAAATGAAAAAATTGAAAGTTATGAGATGTCTACTAATGAATTTACTTACATCTCAAGTAGTAACCTTTCTAATAACAAAGGTTTAAATAGATTTACGTGGGATATGAGACATAGGGGATCATGGAATAAAAACACAAGATTTTCATATAGGAATGGGCCTTTGGTTAAACCAGGAAAATATAAAATTATTTTAACGATTGACGATAATTCTTACACACAAAATATGGAGATAATTCCTGATCCTAGAATAAAAGATATCACTTATGATATATATAAAGAACAAGAGAGATTATTACTTGAAATAAGGGACTTTATGACAGATGTTAGACTTTTTGAAAACAGAGTTTCTAAAATGCTTGAGAAAAAACCAAAAAACAAAAAGCTTATTTCCTTAGATAAAGAACTTAATACAAAAGAAGGTACCTACATGCAACCTATGCTCATTGACCAAATTAGATACCTTCAGTCTATGTTAAGTAGGGCAGATCAAAAACCTGGAAAAGATGCTTATGATAGACTTGAGGAATTAAAAATAGAATTTAATTTATTAAAAGATAAACTAGGATGAAAGGTCAAGATTTAACTTAGATTTGAATTTTTCCTTTTCGTATTCGATTAACTTATTTGATTCTTTTAAAGATATAAATTTAAATTTTATCTTTTGGTTCGGTTTGACTTGAGATAATTTTGAGATATCAATCTTACAAATATTCCCAAATATTGGATAACCGCCTGTTGACTGAGAATCACTCATTAATATTATTGGATTACCATCTTTTGGTATTTGTATACTTCCTTTAGTTACTACTGTACTCTCAATTTCACTGTAATCATTTAGTTTTATTTTATAATCAATCAATCTTAAGCCCATTCTATCACTATTTGGAGAAATTTTGAATTTTATTTCATCTTCATTATCATAATTATTAACTCTATCAAAATGTATTCCTTTTATGACTCTTATAATCATATTTTGATTATTAAATCTCATAAAAGAAGAAGGAATTTTTTTGCTTTTACAATTTTTTAATTGATCAAACTCAATTATGTCATTTTTTAATAATTTTTTTCCGTTAAGACCACCTATTTGAATTTTGTCATATGTTGACTTACTATTAAATGTTTTTTTAAGTTTCATTTTAGCAGAAAATCCAAGATATACTCTATTTGCATTAATACATTTTTTTATATCAAGAACATCACCACTTTTTATAGAGATTGTTTTTCCAGTTTCTATTTTATTGTTATTTAATTTAACCTCACATTTGGATCCACATAATGCAATTTTAGTATCAAAGTTTATTTTAATTTTAGGTCCATAATATGTTATCTCTAATAGCTCTGATATTATTTTTTTATCTAATAACCAATTTGTTAAAATATGAGAATATTCATCCATAGGCCCACTTTTAGGTACACCATATTTTTTAAATCCTGTTCTTCTTAAGTCTTGTATTGATGTATAAACACCTTCTCTCAAAATCTCAATAGTATTTTTCAAAATCAGTAATTTTTAAAGTCCTCTTTTTTAATTTCATGAAATATAATTTTATCTCCTTGATTAATATCTATTGGTGGAATTTTAGATTTATCGAATAGTTTTAAAGGTGTTTTTCCTATAATGCTCCAACCACCTGGACTATTAATATTATATATTCCTGTCTGATTTCCTGCAATAGCAACTGATCCTTCAGGTATTGATGTTCTAGGGGTATTTTTCCTTGGAACATTTAAAGATTTATCTATGTCTCCCAAATATAAAAAACCAGGTAAAAATCCAATAATTTGAACATCATAAGACGTATTTAAATGTTTTTGTTTTATCTGTTCAAAATCTAGTTTAGTGTAATGAGATATTTCTTGTATATCAATTGCAAACTCTTCATCATAGCATATTGGTATTTTCCAAGTTTTAAACTTATGCTTTTGTTTTATTTTATGGTCTTTTATTATTCCTTGAATTTTTTTAATTAGTCTATCAGATTTTATTTTAAATGGGTTGAAAATGACTCCTATTGACCTTTTTAAAGTAATTACATCTTCAACTTCTGGTAAATTTAATTTTTCAATTTCCTTTGATATTATAGAGCTCTGCGGATATTTTAAATCTTTTAATATTATAATAGAATCTCCTGATGGAATTATATCTATCATTTTTTAATATTTGATTGAAATTTGTTAAATATTTTTTTAGCAAAAATTGGTGCATTAGGTTGATCACCATGAATACATATGGTTTCAACATCTATATCAACTAATTTATTGTTTATTGTTTTCACTTTTCCTTCGTACAGCATCCTTGAAATATGTTCAATTGAATTTTCTACTCTGGTAATCATAGAATTTTCATTTTTTCTATCGACTAAAGTTAGGTCTTCATTATAGTTTCTATCTGAAAAAACCTCTGATACATATTTAATTCCATGTTTTTCTGAGATTTTTTTCCAATTCATTTTTGAAGGTCCATACAATTTTAGGTTTGGATCAATTTTTTTTATTGCTAAAACAATAACTTCCGCAATATTATCATCAATAGTCGCCATATTATACAGTGCCCCATGTGGTTTGACATGATTAAGCTTGACACCATAAGTTTCAGTAATACCTTTTAATGCTGATACTTGATATAGTATTATTGACTCTAATTCATTAGGTTTTAGAGAAACTTTTCTTCTACCAAATCCCTCTAAATCAAAATATGAAGGGTGTGCACCTATATTTACTTTATTATTTATAGCTAATTCTACAGTTGATCTTATTGTATTTGGATCACCACCATGAAATCCGCATGCTATATTACATGAAGTGACATATTTCATTATTTCACTATCGTTTCCTATTATATTTTCATAATAGGATTCTCCCATATCACAGTTTATATCTACTTTTTTTGTCATAATAATGTCAGGCTTCTATAACTTATAAATAAAGAAATTATTAATATAATAATACCCAATAAGTTATATGTTTTTGAATTAGTATAAGCACCCATTATTTTTTTCTTATTTATAGACCAAATAAGAAACCCGGCAATTAGAGGTAGAAACATTCCATTAATAAATTGTGCAAACTTTATAATAATAATAGGTTTATAACTCAAAGAGGAAAAAATTACTCCAATAATTATAATTAAATAAGATACTTTTTTGAATGAAGGATCTTCCCATTTTGGTTTGTATTTGAAAATTCCTGAAAGAGCATATGAGGTAGCAATAGGTGCAGTTAATGATGAAGTTATTCCAGCGCAGAACAATCCAATTGATATAAAATATTTTGAAAAACTGCCAAGAATAGGAGTGAGTTGATTTCCTAAATCTACCGCATTTTTAATCTCAATAGGATTAATTAAACTTTGCATTGATGCAGATGTAATAATAATTGACAATGAAATTATTCCTCCAATTGTTATTGAAATAACTGTATCAAAAATAGATTTTTTATGGTCTTCTTTTCTTTTCCACTTGTTTTTTGAAACATATGAATGAAGAAATAGATTATATGGGACTACAGTTGTTCCAATAAGACCAATTACGTAAATAAAGTTATTATTATTGACGGAAGGAATTAAACCATTAAATAAGTCATTTATATTAGGTTTTGAAATAATTGCTAGGAAAATAAATGTAAGACTCATCATTGAAACTAGAAATATTAAAAATTTCTCAAAAACCTTATAATTTCCATTTCCAACAATTAAAATAAGTATAATACCTATAATGATTGGATTCAAATTTAAATCTAGATTGAATAAACTAATTGTTGAGACACCAATAAAAGTCTCTAAACCCATTGAGGTTCCACTTATATTTCCAGACTCATAGGCAGAATTCCCAATAAATAGAGAAAGAAAAATAAATGCAATTGCTATTTTTCTAATAATATTATTTTCAATATCTACTAAAATTTCACTAAGACCTTTTCTAGATATTATACCAATTCTTGAGCTGATTTCTTGAAGATAACATGTAGCTATAATTGAAAATATTATACACCACAATAGAGAATATCCATATTCAATTCCTGATAAAATACAAAGTGTAACAGTTCCTGGACCAATAAAGGCAGATGTTACAATAAGGCCTGGTCCAATGTTTTTTAAGGCTTTAAGCACATCTATTATTTAGTTAGCATCTCGGCGGCATCAAAGTCTAGATACCAAGATAAATTAGAGGATTTTGGATTTATATAGCTTCCAGGATAAGATTTGTAACTGCCTTTCTGATTAATTATCTCTTCAACTACATATTTTTTTCCTGATCCAGTGACATGAAATATCACCTCTTTAGCATTATTAATAATTTTTTCAGATAAACTAATTCTTTTTTGTCCTGAAGTAGGGTGGGTTGCAATCAGACACTCATTTATATCTCTAAATTTTAAAAACTCATGTGGAAATAAAGAAGCAGTATGTCCATCATCTCCTAATCCTAATATTATTAAATCAAAAACAGGGATATTATCTTTTAATGGCAATGAATTCATTAATTTATTATTATAGGATATAACTTCCTTCTGAGGATCATTTTCACCTTTTATCCTAAATATATTTTCTGATTTGAAAATATCATTAATTAATAAATTTTCTTTAACCATCTTATAATTACTATCATTAGAATCAGGAGATACGCATCTCTCATCAACCCAATAAAATTTAGTATTGAGTTCTTTATGTTTAGCTAATTTTTTATTTAAGTTTTTAAATAAAAGAAGTGGTGTGCTACCTCCAGATAAGGCAATAGAGTTGTTTAGATGATTATTAATGATATATTTTGAAAGTTTATCTGATAATTCCTCTTTAGTTTTATATATATTAATATTCATAATTATAATTCACATATTTCACCATCATTTACAAGATTTTTACATGGATATCTCCATGTATTTTCATTTCTAAATAAATCATTACATTTTGTTGGTCCCCAAGTCCCAGCTTTATATCCATAAAGTTTTATATTGTTTTTATCAATTTCATTAATTATTGGATCAACTATTTCCCATGCCTTTTCAACAAAATCACTTCTAGAGAATAGCATTGTATTTCCTTCAAATACATCAAGTATTAAAGTTTCGTAGGCGTCATCAATTACATCTTCTCCTAGGTTTTTATAATGGAACTCAAGATTTTTATTAATAATTGCTGATTTATAACCAGGACTTTTTAGATTAAATTTAACAAGCATTCCCTCATCAGGTTGTAATCTAAATATTAACATATTAGTCTCATTATTAGGACTGAAGACATTTATATTTTTTTTAAAATTCACAACTATCTCAGTGACTTTAGTTGGTAACCTTTTTCCAGTTCTTATAAAAAAAGGAATGTCTTTCCACCTCTCATTATCAATAAATAATTTACATGCAAAAAATGTCTCTGTTTTTGAGTTTTTGTTAACTCCTTCATTTTCAGTATAACTTTTGAATTTTTTACTTTTTGTTTCTGAAGCCATATACTGACCTCTTATCATATCATCTTTGAAATTTATTTTTCTAATATTATTTAAAACTTTAATTTTTTCATTTCTTATACTTTCTGAGGAATTTTGATTTGGTTCTTCCATTGAAACTAAACATAATAATTCAAGAAGATGATTCTGAAACATATCTCTTATAGCACCTGAATTATCATAGTATTCACCTCTTCCTTTTATTCCTATGCTTTCTGCTGCGGTAATTTCAATATAACTTATGAAATCTTTACTCCATAAAGCATTGAAAATTAGATTAGTAAATCTTGATACTAATATATTTTGTACTGTTTCTTTTCCTAAATAATGATCAATTCTAAATATCTGATTCTCTTTAAATCCACTAGTCAAAATATTATTTAATTTTCTTGCGGATTCTAAATTTTTTCCAAATGGTTTTTCTATAATTATTCTTCTATAACCTGATTCCTCAATATTTAATTTATTATTAATTAAGTTATCAATTATTGGTTTATAAGCCCTTGGGGGAGTAGAAAGATAGAAAATAACGTTTAATGTTGTACTTGAATTTTTATAATCATTTAATTTTTTTGATAATAATTTATAATCATCCTCAATCATTGGATCAAGTTTTATATAATCACAATTAGAAGCAAGATTAGATTGTAGCTTACTAAATATATTTTCTTTTAATTCTTTTCTACCACATCCAATTATTTTAAAATTTTCAGGTATTTTATCAGATTTAGAAATTTCATTTAGGGCTGGATAAATCTTCCTGTTAGCTAAGTCTCCGGTGGCGCCAAATATTACTAAAATATTTATGGTATTATTTTCCATTATTGTGTTACAAACATATCTAAACAAAAAAATCTTATAGTATTTATTATTAAAAAAATTAATCATATTTGTCAAAATTTTAAAGATATGTTTGATTTCGGGTTAGTTGGACTAGGTGTAATGGGTAGAAACTTTATCCTAAATGTAGCTTCAAAAGGTTTTTCTGCTATGGGCCTATCATCTAAAGATGAAGCTATTAATCTATTAAAGAGAGAAGGAGCTGATTACAGAGTGGATGGTACGAAATCTGATGAGGAGTTTATTAAAAAATTAAGTAGGCCAAGAAAAATTATGCTTCTGGTACCTGCTGGAAATCCAGTTGATACTGTTATTGAAAGATTTTTACCTTATTTAGATGAAGGAGATATTATTATCGATGGTGGTAATTCTCACTATGATGATACAGACAGACGATATTTATATCTAAAGAACAAGAACATCCATTTTATTGGTGCAGGTGTTTCAGGAGGATCTAAAGGGGCAAGATTTGGTCCTAGTATAATGCCAGGGGGTGATAAAGAATGTTATAAAGAGATTCAGCCAATTTTTGAAGCTGCTGCTGCTAAAGTGAAAGAAGAGCCATGTGTTTCATATCTTGGAATTACTTCATCTGGTCATTATGTTAAAATGATTCATAATGGGATAGAATATGCAATAATGCAATTAATTTCTGAGAATTACCATGTATTAAAATATGGCCTTAAAAGATCAAATGATGAGATTCACAAAATATTCAAATCTTGGAATGAAGGTTTATTAGAGTCATATCTTGTTGAGATTTCAAGAGACATATTTAAAGCTAAAGATAGTGAAACAGGAAGCGATTTAATTGATGTAATATTAGATAAAGCAAAACAAAAGGGTACTGGAAAATGGACATCACAAAGTGCTATGGATTTTGGAGTAAGTATTCCTACCATTGACTCTTCTGTATCTATGAGAATAATTTCTTCATTCAAAGACCTAAGAATTAAAGGGGAAAATATTTTTGGAAATAAAGAAATTGATGATAAATCTATCAAAGTTGATGATATAGAAAAATCGTTACTTTTTAGCTTTATAGTTTCATTTGCTCAGGGCTTATCTCAGTTAAAAGTAGCCTCTGATGAGAAGTCATATAACCTTAATTTTGAAGAAATATGCAAAATTTGGAGAGGGGGATGCATTATTAGAGCTAAACTTCTTGAAAATTTTATGAAAGCATTTAAGAGAAATAATGAACTTAGTAATCTTTTATTTGATGATGAAATATCCTCAATAGTTAAAGGATCTATTGATTCAGCTAGAAAAGTATCTGTTTATTGTATTAATAATCAAATTCCAGCATTTTCTTTATTAGCATCCATAAGTTATTTTGACTCAATTAAATCTTCAAGATTACCGATGAATTTAATCCAAGCTCAAAGGGATTGTTTCGGTGAACATACTTTTGAAAGAATAGATAAGCCCGGAACTTTTCATTATAAAGATTGGCAGAATTAAATTATATTTTTAAAAAAACTCATTTATCTCTAATTTTGTCACTAATGAAGAAAATCCTACTAATATTTTTTGTGTTATTTTCAACAAAAGGATATTCAAATAAATTTGAAGATTCTGTTTGGATATCACCGGATTCCTACTATTTATCAAAAGGAAAAATAACAACGTTATTAAATCAATCTCAATATAGTAATTGGATTGCAGGTGGTATTAACAATCTATCACTTACTCTGCTCCTTGATTATGATTACATTCTAAAGAAAGGTGACTTAGAATGGATTAATAGACTTGATGGTGCTTATGGGCTAGTTAAAAATCAAGATGAAGATATTAAAAAAAATGAGGATAGGTTGGAATTATATTCACTTCTTGCACTTAAAAATAAAGGCAGATGGTCATATTCTGCTTTATTTAACCTTAAATCACAATGGTCTAATGGTTATGAGTATTCTTTAAATTCTAGTGGTATACAAGATAGAAAACTAACCACAAAATTTCTTTCACCTGCCTATACACAACTTGGGGTAGGTATGTTTTATAAAAAAGATGATAATTTTTGGTTTAATTATGCAATATTGTCTGCAAGATATATAATGGTTAATCCATTATTTACTGATACGTTATTAGACGGTGAAAATTATTTTGGTGTTGAAAAAGGTAAAACTGGTAGATTTGAAGCTGGTGGGATTATCTCTGCTTACTTTAGAAAAGAAATAATGAAAAATATGATTATTGAAAATAAACTTAATTTATTTCAGAACTATTTGGAAGATCCTCTAAATATAGATGTAGATTATACATTTAATCTTGAATTAACCATTAATAAATATTTTTCAACTAATCTTCTTCTACAAATATTATACGACGATAATGCACTCCCTGAAATTCAGCTCAAGGAGGTTTTTGGAGTTAGTTTTAATATTAATTTCTAGAAATATGTGTTACAGTATAGTTTGTCAAATAAACTATAATTAAATTTCATAAATGGTTCATATATTTTTATTCTTTATTTTAAGTTTTAATCCGATTGATAAATCAAAACTATTATTCAATGGTAAAGATTTGGATGGATGGAAAATCTATGGAACAGAAAAATGGTATGTACAAGATGGTGAATTAGTTTGTGAAAGTGGTCCAAATAAGGAATATGGTTATTTAGCTACAAATCAAAATTATAAAAACTTTATTTTGGAATTAGATTTCTTCCAAGAGTCTGATGGTAATAGTGGTGTTTTTTTTAGATCTTCAATTGAAGGTACAAAAATTTCTGGGTGGCAAGTTGAAGTAGCACCACCTGGTCTTCATTCAGGTGGAATATATGAATCATATGGTAGAGGTTGGTTAATTAAACCTAGTGAAAAGCATGATGATATTGTAAAAATGATGTCATGGAATAAGATGAAAATAAAAGTGCTAAATGAAAATATTACTACTTGGATAAATGGTAAAAAGATGATTCAAATATCTGATTCTAAAATTGGTGAAGCTAATGGCTCTATAGCATTGCAAATTCATGATGGGGGAGGAATTAAAGTTAGATGGAAGAATATAAGAGTAAAAGAAATTGATTAACAATCACAATTTTCACTTTTTAGAAAATCAAGATAAACACATACCTTTTCCCCTAAAACATTAAAATTGAATGGATATTCATTTATGGATATTGAATCATATGGTTGTATTCTGTTTATCTTGTACCTAACATTTGCGTCTGTTATCACATATGTACCATCAATACTATCATTAGAAAATTTTAAATAATAGTAATCATTTAATAATGAATCTGTGAAATTAAAATCAGGGACATAGGCATTATTTAGTTTTAATGTTAGATACCCCTCAAATAAGTCAATTTCATAAATTTCATCGTCAATGAAATCACAATCATCATAAATTCCAATTTCTAATATTTCATCACTTTCGTTATTACATGAAATAAGAAGAATTATAAAAAAAAGATATCTTTTCAAGACCTATTTAAATTTTATCTTGAAATACAAAATTATTATTGCACATGTACCTACAAAAAAATTGGCTGCTATAATAGCTACATCTTGTTTTTCAAATGCATATATTAACCACACTACATTGCTAAGAAGAATAATTAGAATCATAGTTAATGATAAATCTCTAGCTGATTTTAATTTCCATGTTCTATATACTTGAGGAAAAAATGTTACTCCAGATAAGAAAGCTCCAAATAAACCTATTAGATCAATTGTTTCCATTTAATTATTCTTTATGAACATAGAACGATTGAAACTCATTTTTGTTCAAAGCATCTTTCCATATAATTTTTAAATTATATCTTTTTATTACATAGGTTTTTTTCTCGATATACTCCTTAATAAGTTCACATTTGATCATATATAAACGTATTATTTATTAATGAAAATGAAAAGGATTTTTTTAAAAAATTAATTAAAAAAATTTGGATCAGTAAAATGAAAATAATCAGATTCTTCTTTATTATGAGTTTCCTCAAGAATTACTTCAAAAACTCTTTTAGGATACCTCTCGTCTGATATGCTTTCACTCACTTATTTACCGTTTTGAATTGGTTCGGTATCAGGCATTACTTTATTTAAAATTGTATATACAGGACAAAATTTTGTTATTGGACTTAAAATTTGAAGAATTGCTACTGCAAGTGCTATATATATGTAATTAAAACCATACTCATTTGCTAGTGCTATAGATCCAATATACAATAATCCAACAATTCCATCATGTACTCTTACTTTAATTATATCTCTTTCTGTTCTTGCATTCATATTAAAAATTTTTTTTAAGATAAATATTTTTTTTGAATTTTGAATATTACTTCAAAAGTCTGTTGCTTAAACTATTTTATTGGATCTGATTTACAAAGATCTTTTAATATTTTATTATCATTAATCCATTTATTACCATCATAAAACTCTATTCCTTTAAAATCTCTAACCTTATATAGAGCTTTTTCACCGTAGCATGTACCTAGATATATATATTTTTTACCTATTTTTTTGGCATGATAAACTAGATGTTCCATCATAAATTTACCAATTGGAAATTCATTTAAATATTTAGTGTCATAGAACGAAAACCAATAATGAATAATATTAGTATTCTCATAAGCTAATACGTAACCTATAATTTTATTTTTAATAGAAAATATATAAGTTCTATTATAGTTTTTCCTATCTATAATTAATGATAATCTTTCTTTATTAAGAGGTTTATTACTGAATCTTTCTTTTGAAAAATCAATACAAAATTTATAAAATTCTTCATTATGATTAAAATCAGTTTTATCAATAGATTCAAATTTTATATTAAATTTTTTTTTTGCATTCTTAACTATCCTATTATTTTCAGAAAGTCTCTCATAATCATTTAAATCAACTCTTATACTTCTGGCTAAATAATAAACTTCTTCTTTATTTTTTATATTTCCAGTATATGGAAGAAATCCCTGAGAATATACACTTTCTATTGAATCATTGTCATTTAAAACTAGATTGACAGAATATCCAAATTTATAATTATTATAGTCGATAGAACTTTCAGAAAATAAAAACTTCATGATTCTCTTAATTGGCGAAGATATAAAAGAAATGTTTATAATGAATATAATATTGATTTTAGTAAAATAATTTACTGAAACTTTATAAATAATAACTCGTTTTCTGAAATATGAGATTATTATTTATTTTATTTTTTTTATTAATTGGATATAATTCTATGTCTCAAACTGAAGAACAAAGTTATAGTGTGCTCAAGACTCTTGAAGATGTTCAGATTAGAGAATATGATCCTGTAATCTATGCTACTGTTTCTACAGATAATGAAAGGTCTTTGTTCAGAATACTTGCTGGATATATCTTTGGTGGTAATGAAAGTAATCAAAAAATTGCAATGACTGCACCTGTACACATGCAAGAAACTT
>CENW01017805.1_pt1 | contig 14844 bp, 14 predicted proteins | sample 530241 | NCBI WGS metagenome assembly CENW01 (sample SAMEA2619818, study PRJEB7988) | marine metagenome | isolation source: saline water (ENVO:00002010), including | reverse complement strand
TGATATGTGGTAAAGATAAGTTGATTGCGATATGCTTGACGATGCCAGTTGGCAATCAGCGCAGGTTTAGTGCTGCTGAAATGTTCAGTCTCACCACTGTGAACGTGATAGACAGCAACATCATCAATCAATTCCAGAAACTCTTTGCAGAGTTGTTCTGCAAGCAGGATACGAGGAGCAACCACAACAATAGTGGTAGCACCATCAGCATCAAACTGACGCTTTGCATCTTTGATCATACAAATGGTCTTGCCACCACCCGTGGGGATGATAACCTGTCCTTTGCTGTGCTTCATCATCGCTGCCAGAGCATCTTGCTGGTGGGGGCGAAGGGTGATCACGTCTGTCCTGTTTGGTATGGATATATTATAGCACGAAACCGTCCACCAGGAAACCCAGTGGACGGATCACCAACCGTCTGTCTTACTGTACTTGACTGCTACTGTCCATCTCCACCTATCACGAAACGATGTTGCCTTGTGTAGAATAGTAGCATCAAAATATACCATTCTATTCGGAAAAGGCATCACACCAATCATTTCATCATTGTGAAAGAATTGTGTTTCTCCACCATCATCAATGTCCCAATTTGCAGTAGGAACATAATACAAAAACGTAATGTCTTCACCATTTGTGCTATCAGTGTGAAAATATGGATTTTCTCCTGGTGCAAATGAGTTGACATACATCCGATACAGTTTTAAGTTCGGACACAAATGTTTTGTATTGTCCCAGAATAGGTCATAAATCCACCGATTGCTCTCTTTTACTGGTGTATCTTCACAATCGTAAATATCGTGGACCATCCCTGTTGGAGTGAAACTCGTATCATCTCTTTCACCCCAGTAATAATCAGCACGAAGACAATAATCAACGACGTTTAGATAGTCGTGATCAGGTAAGAAATCATCAATTATCTCTAATGTCTTCTCCATATCTAGTTACTGATATATTAAATGATATTGTAATCCTAGGATAGTTTGAAGGTTTACTAGGACGAACACAGTGCAAAAGATACGAAGGAAACATTAGCACATCACCCTCAGAAATCTTTGGAATATAAAGTTCTTTACATCCAGTAGATTCTAATTCAAAACATAGATTACGAATCTGTGCTAGTGGATCTTTGAACTCTGGTGGACGGTGAATAGTATTATCAAATGATAAAAAGTGTATAAAAGAAAAATGAGAATGATAAAAAGGATTACCTAGATGATCATGTTCTTCTTGATATTCACCGTCTTGATATACATTATACCACATATCCAAGAAGTTAAAGTCAACTTCTCTATCGAAAATATCAAGAATACAATTTCTATACTCTGTTTCTAGTAGTGTTTTATTTCTATCGATAATCTCACTATCAGTACCAAAAGAAGTAAGTATTCGATCTGTTGACCAATCCTTAGGTATCGATAGATCATCGACGCTATCTAGAATATCTTGTTGAAGATATTTTTTTATTTTGTTATTGTTGTAAATCTGTGTTCTGAATATACTGATTGGGAATACTTGTAAATGATCGACTCCATACATGATCTAAAGTACACCCTTGAACGCTCACAAAGCATATTCTACTGACATTCCACGATTGTGTCAAGTTTTACATCCACGAACAGAAACTCCATTGGTCTGTCTGATAAGTTCGCACCATCGTGAACATTATGCATAACATTGTAGACTTGACAAACACCTTCCTCCCAATGTATCCTGTTACCACCCCAGGTCATATAACATTTCTCCCTCTCAGGGATGCTCAGAGGCACCTGAATACGCTTGTAAGGTTCTCTGTATATGTTTGGATCTTTATGGGGGTTTATCACTGTTCCTGGTTCAAATAGAGAGTATCCAGAGTACAATATGTCGCTGTTCTGATAGATATTTTTTACTTCTTCTGTCATCAGTTTCTTCCTAAGAAGAATTGACTTAGCGGTACTCTTTAACCAGTAATGTGGCACAAAAACATCACAGTAACCTTCTGTTACTGGTGCTTTCTTGTTAGTTGGAAATTTAGTTTTCTTTGCCCATTCATATAATGTATGAAGATCTTGTGCGGAGATCATGGCAAGTACCTAAGTTGAAATGGATTATTTGGGTAAGTACGATAGAATTTAACAACAGGATCTCTGTCCTTGTAGAGTTTAATTTTGATATGAAAGTGAAAAAGACTTGGGTTGAATGACTTCATCATATTGTCATACAAACTTATCTTTTCTTCTACCACACCAAATTCATTGATCAATATCTCTTTAATATCAAGATAATTAAAATTTGATTGGAATGGAAAAATTTCTATATTAATAGAATCATCAATGAACTCTCCATCTTTTGTAAAATCGCCAGCAAGAAAGACATCCTTAAATTTATCTTTGAATTTCTGTATTACAGAAACAGTTTCATCAAAAAATACAGAATTAAATTTCTTGAACGCTCCAAGATAGAATCCACATTTGTATCCAGATTCAAATGGAACTTTTCTGGTGAGGTATAATACTGGAAAATCTACGTTGATATTGAAGTAATCTAATACTTCTTGTTTCATAAAACCATTGTTCAATCTTCTCAAATATGAGACGTGAATATAATCACCATCTGACGTTGTATTTGATGAAGTAATTCCTAGTTCATATGGAGACAAATCAATATCAACATATCTCAGTTGTTTTTCAATATCGTGTTGTCTTGACTTAGGATGAAAGTTGTCTGCAAATTTATCAACACAGAAATGGTAAGAGACGTGATTACCTGAGGTAATCTCCTTCTCAAACATCTTATATCTAATCATTTTTTGAAATACTTATCGTGGTCAGATTGTTTTTTCATAATCTTATCGGAACCATAGAAGAACCATAAAGTTCCTGCATATCTATTGCCAGATGTTATCTTCGTAACCCTATGATAAAACATCCAATTTGATGGGAAAAGAATTACATCTCCAACAGAGGGTTTGAACGACTTATCTATACTTGGAAAATATAAATCTCCTCCTTCATACTCATTTGTGTCATTAAAGTAAATATTTGCCGTTAATATGTTCTGCCTTCTAGGGAACCACTTTGGAAATACTTCTAGAATAATATCATCGTGATGATAACTTAACTCTGAATTTGGATGATACCTTCTGACAATCATCTCAGAGTATCTAAATCTTTTATGATAATGATATGCCCAATTAAAAGATCTTACTTGATCAGCATACTGTCTGATACCTTGATCAAATATACGCTCCTTAACTAATTCAAGAGACTCTGATTGTGGATCAAAAAATGAATCTGCTTCATCATTGCCAAGTCCATCAGTATATTGTGATGACTTATCTGCTCCTTTTAGTTCTTTAAGTTCATCTACAATCTTCTTACAAGTATCTTTATCAATGAATGATTTTAGATGAATGATATGATCAGACATATCAATCTTAAATTTTCCTTCCGCAACCTCATCAAGAATAGTTTCTTTGTGCTGCGCTATTTTCAAGTAATTTAACATCATTTTTCAAATACCATTGTTGATAATTCAATAGAATTAAGTACGTCTTGTAAGTGCTTCTTCAAGTATCTAGCACTTTTTTCTAACAGTAATATATGTGGTGTTTTCTCTTCTTTTTCTATTTTACTGATATTTTCTAACCAATAATTCACAGTTGGTTCTAATGCATATTGATAATGATCTTCATCATATGTCATTTTATATCCGTGTTTTTCAAATATAGACGCAAACTCTTCTTTATAATAAATTGTCATCAACCAATTATCAAGATACTTTCTTGGATAATTCAGTTCTTTCAAGACATAATCACGAACGATAATTTTATCGCACGAATCTTTTATATTTTTTATAACGTCTTCTGGATTTTTCAGATGGCAGAATGATTCGATAAAAATGCCACAGTCATATTTTCTAGTTGGACTATAATCCTGTAAGTCACACAGAGTAACATCTATGGGCACATTCTCTTTTATGTAATCATATTGTACTGGTGAATTTGTTATGGCAGTAATGTCACAATGCAAATCTCGTTTGATTGCCTTAGCAGGACCACCCCATCCACATCCACAATCTAATACCGTAGACTCTTTATCAATAAACTGATAAAGATACTCAACTGCATTGTGTAAAATATCACCTTCACCCCAACCAACGTGATAGTGAAGATCTTCACCAATTACTTTCTTCCAAACTTCTGGAGAAGTATCATCATATAATTCGTGTACGTTCATCTTTTCATTATATCTACGATAAGTGCTATTCTATCCTTGTTTGTATTATTCCAGGCATTATGTTCAATAATGTCATTAAATGCTAGACACGTTCCTGTCCTCCAAGATCTTGTCTCTTCCCCAACACAGAATCCAATATCACCCGTTGGAACGTATAATGGTAAGTGAATTCTAGTAATAGTTTCGTATCCATTATGCCTTGGAATAATTTTATTTGCTGGAAAAACAGCAATAGTTGCTGAGGTTATCACACTACCAGTGTGACCTTTAAGAATACTTAGAGTTTGTGGAAACCATCTATCACAGACTGGTGTTGATGTTAATGTAAATGGTGTTGTAACTCTCGTTGCCAACGTAATACCTTCCCAAATTCCCATATCATCAATAGACAATCCATACCAGTTGGGAGATTTTTTGACTGGAACGATTGTGTGCTCATCCCAATTAAGATCGCTATAAACCTCATTCTTTTTTGCACTATCTAAGGAAGATCTGTGCCCCTCTTGCCACAATTCCCAGATGGCGCTATCATCAACATCAAAATCCTCTCTACTTTCATTGTAAAGATATTCTGTTTTGAATGTCGAATACTCATCTCTTATTGTTGCATAATTACTTTCCAGTAAACTGCAAACCCCAATATCTGCTGTGTTAAGAAATGCCATCGTCTTCGTAATCTATGTGTAAAATTTTAAGTGGGAATGGTCTAGTCTGGAATTGGTAAGTATGAACCTCGTTACCAAAGTTAGTTAGTTGAGGAGACTGAACCTGTATTTCTTCTCCCTTTATCTTTAACTGAACATCATCGGGGATATTGTCATAGAATATGATGTTTCTATATTGTTTATCATATCTCCAAGGATCCTGATGTGGGTCAACAGGTCCAAGTGCTTCTATGTAGTGAACTGTATAGATTCTTTCATCAGAGAATAATTCACTAAGTTCACCAAAAATATCAGTGCGTAGATAAGACTCTTCTCTTTCATCGTATTTGTTGAAAGGTATGTCCATATCTGGAACCGTAATTGCAGGTACCCCAACATATTGCTCATAAGATACTTCCATATCTTTTTTCACTTTGAGATACATGAATCTACACTTGAACATTTCCGTATTATTTTCCATAATACGGTAACTCATTCGATGCGAAAACTTTCTTAGTGTAGGATTTCTACCGTCAGAAGTATTGAATACAAACCACTTTTCTGAGTCGCAGTTGAGATTATCGAGAAATGATTGTATTTTGTCTTTGTTCTCTACAAGTTTATCTGCTATTGACATAATTCAAATAGTCCAACGTATGAGTTTTCATGTATTTCTATCGGATATTCCTTTCCTTGTACTAGATCTGCATAATCTAATTCCTGTATTTCTTTACCATTGACAGTACAAGATCCTTCAAGGCATACAACACATGAGTATGGTTTATCAGAACTGACTAAACCACTTTCAAGGAGTTTTCCTTCCCACTTATCAGTCTTCTTCCAAGAGTTAAAAGAAATTGCTCTTGTGTTTTCATCAGACTCACCAACTACATTGCAGTTGATGTATCTTCCAACAGGAAACAGTTTCTTTGTTTCCATACTATCGTGACTAATAAACCGACCATTTTCCAGAGCGTGAAACCTCCCACCACCTCTACAAATGAATGAGAAGTGTGAGAATCTTTCTTCTGCTGGTTCAAAACCAACTTCTGCTTCCTCTGTGTGATGAATACAGAGAAAGAATTTAGGTGATCTATATGTTCTATTGAATGTAGTCATTCTATGTCAACTCTCCTCATACGTTTTGATTTTATTCTGACAAGATCGTTAAGATCAATGCAGACTACTCTACCAATGTAATCTTCGATAGTTTCAGGAAAAAACATTTCCCCTCCAACATTTTCTGGAAGAGTGGGTTCCTCAGATTCTCTTCTGTAAATATGTGGAGTCAGTAACTGCGTCAGAGACTCTATAAGATTTACTTTGTCTGTCATATCAATATGCTTACAGTCAATGACAAGAGGTTTATGCTCGTCTACTGGTTTGGGTGCATTTTGTCGGCAGAAGTTCACTACAATCTGATCATCTTCAGGTAGATATTCTAAAATCTTGAATACGACTTTCATTTCAGTTATAGATCTTCCAATATTTAGGGTCAATATAACCAGTTGAGAATTGAAGATATTCTTCTTTCAAAGTCAAAGTTACATCACCAACTATTCCTATTCTTTCACCATCAAAATCATTTACAAATTCTGTGGAGTGTTGCAACGTGCTAGGAAACAAAGCAACACTTCCCTCTGGTGGATGAATAAAGAATGTCTCTGCATTTATCTCATTGTAATTCTCGACCATTTTTAGATGATCGTGCTTTCCCTCTTTATTTCCAAACCAAAGACTATTCTTGCTGTGTGGATTATTAAATTTTAATTTATGACAATTTGTAGGCGCATTGACATAATATACAAACGCTATATGACTTGTTGCGTGTATGTGCCAAGGAATTGATTTCTGACTTCTATGTCTAGATAACCAACTCTTGGTTATAATGTAATTGAATATATCTTTGTATCCAAGAACATCACAAGTATATGCTTTTACGTGAGAAATAATATCGGAGAACAACTCATCTAGTTCTTCATCTAAGTGAAGTAGTGGATTGCCAACATTTTCACTTACTGTATTATTTTTATCATCCTCTTCGTAGTCATATTTTGGATAAACTTTATAGAAACTTTCCTTATGTTTATCACAATTTTCGACTTCTCCAACATAAATTGTTGTTGGAAAAATGTTAAAGATTTCACAATTTAGTTCACTCATTCTGATTGCATTATCCCCCAAGTTGTAAGAATATATTTGGTCTGACCGATGGGAGGATTTCCTCGGTGTGTATATGGATATGCTGATGGGAAAATAACAACACGACCCTCAACAGCAGGGATTCTTTTATTCATATACAAAAATTCTGTCTCTCCACCTTCATCAATGGTGTTGAGATATAGTTGAACCACAGTCATTCTAGACGCTGACACAAGTGCTGAATTCTCGAAGTGCCATGCGTGATAACCACCACCAGGTGGTATTTTTTTCACCTTAACATCATAATACAATAACGGAACATTACCCAAAATTGAGTATGTTTCAGCATAATCTTTTAACAATGGATCTAGTCCATTAAAAAATTTAGTGCCTATGGAAGACCAGGCAGGGAGATCGTAAAAGTGATGTAAATTTGCTTCTACGTGATCTACTCTATGATTATCTAACGAACTATTCACCATTATAGATTGCTTTTCTAGTTCATGAAATTGTTCAATGAACCATTCACAATCTTCGGCACTAAATGCCTCTTCATAGACATCAATACAATCTTTCATAATAAAACTAATAAAAAATTATTTAGTTATGAAACTCCACTTCCACTTGTAGAACCATAAATGCGACTACCACCAGATATTATAGAGAAACTTCCAGAACCCGCTTTTCTGATAGCAGCACCATTGGAACCACCACTTTTACCATTACCCTTACAAACATTTCCACTACCTTTGCCACCTTTACCAGCGTTATCGCCAGGAGCGCCACCATCACCACCAGTTCCACCCTCGGAACCGCCACCATCACCGCCACTGCCGCCGCCCCCGCCGCCAGTTCTAGATCCACTAGATCCATTTCCACCATCATCTCCTTTACCAAAGGAATTGTCTCCACCTTTACCACCATCTCCCTTAGGGAAACCAGCGCCGCCACCGCCGCCACCACCACCAGAGGCGTGGTCTTGGGTATTCTTATCTGGGTCATTATGACCACCACCAGCACCACCACCGCCGCCGTATCCTGCTTGGATGCGACCACCACTCTTCACACGAATCTTAACTCCTGATGTTTGAACACCAAGTGCAGAAGTTCCATCACCGCCACTACTTCCTCCATCACAAGTATATCCATTACCACCATTTCCACCTGCACCATAAATTCCGCCATTATCACCAACATCAACATATACAATCGCACTGCTACTAAAAGAACCAGTTCTCAATGCACAACGTGTCTTTGACGCTTTACTTGAACCAAGATCTTTATTAACGTGCAAATAAATTCTGAGTCCTGCTGTGCTATTTGGTCTACTTTTAAATCCACCAATAACTGTTACTTTTTTCCCATCATATTTTGATTTTCCAGTCGCTGGTCTGATTTCATCACCACCAGTATAAAAATTAACAACAACGTTTAGTCTTTTACCATAAAAATCACTAAATTTAATTTGCCCCGATTTTGGAATCAGAGCATTGAAATTATCATCATTGTCAAGTGCAAGACCTGATAGATCACCTACCGATTGACTAACTCTATATGCACCAAAGTTTTTATTTGGTGGTAAACCAAACTCATTTTTGATATTAGTGAAACTGAGGGTTCCAGAAGATTTAACTGCCATAGTTCTTAGAAGCAATCCTGCCAGGTAGTTCCGTCGAAGACTTGTAGTTTATGGGTTGACATATTATAAATCATTGCACCTTCTTCAAGACCAGTATTAAATGTATTGGTCAAATTATTTCTCTCTGATGTTGTCAATCTAGGAGGAAGAATGTATGCAACGGTATCTCTATTCGGACCAAGCATAGCATTATTATTTGCACTAGAGAAGTCAACTGCACACCTTGGTGTAGTTGTTCCTATACCGACGCTAGCGATTGTAACGTCAGTCGTTGGTGCAGTAATACCTTGGTTATAGATATTTGTTGTCTTAATTCCAATATTGCCAGTTGCGTCAACAAATACGTGAGCAGGACCTGGTGTGTTGACTCCAAATCTTTCAGGGACGATTTGATAGTTAGGAGAACGATCAGTACCAACACCAACAAAATTATTAGCAGCAAGAGTAGCAACTGTATTGATTCCTGTTGAATTGACATCTCCTGTCAGATTTCCAACAATTTCATCAAGATTGACAGTACCAGCAGTGAATGCACCATTAACTGTCAAATCTTGCTGGAATACAGAATCACCAAATACATCTAAACCATTACCAACAAAGAGATCATTGGTGACAGTTGATGTACCTACAACGTGCATTTCGTGGATTGGTTCAGTAACACCAATTCCCAACTTTCCTTCATAGGTAAGAGACATCAATCTATTATTGATCCCCTTATGCCAGTGGAAACTACCAGTGTTTACACCAACAAAGTTTCCTGCCTGTAAGTAATAATTAAAGTTGCCACCAGCATTATTAAGAATGTCTAGGGCATTATCCTTACTGTAATCATATAATCCTGAATCATTTCCAAATGTTATAGCAGCATTAGCACCAAGAATATTATCAGACTTACCAAGACCAATAGTTGAAGATCCATCACCAAGAAGTCTAACTTCTAGATTTCCAGCATTTCTTATTTCTAGATCAACAGATGGAGCATCCGTTCCAATACCAACCGATCCATTTGAGATCAATGTACCAGTTACAGTAGCAAGTCCTACTTGAAGATTATCAATATCTACAACAGCATCTTGTGTCAGACTTCTTGCCGTTGATGCGGTACCAGCAACATCACCAGTAATACCACCAACAAAATTAGATGCTGCTACATTGGTTGCAGTAAGAACACCAACAATAATATCAGGTACACCAGTCAATCCTTGTGCTGTTGATGCAGTACCAACAAGTGTCCCTTCAACTGTTAAGTCAGTGATAGTTGCAACACCAACTTCTGCACCAGTTGCGTCAAGTACAGTTGTTGTTACGATACCAAGTGATTGACCGTCTTCTAACTTACTATCAGGAATCAATGGGAATCTATCAAGACTGATAGTTCCATATGCAATATTATCTCCCGTAAGACCAGTTATATCCGATCCAACACCAACAAATGTTCCAGATGTTGTAATACCTGTGATGAAGACATCACCTTCTGAACCGATGCCAACACCTCTGAAGAAACCTGCTGGTGTTGCAATATTATTACCACCAACTTGGAAGGTAAAGCGTGGATCGACTGTGCCCACACCAACATTACCTTGAGCATAAATGCTTGTATATCCTAAACCAACATCAATATCAATCCACTGCGAACCAGGCATACCTTGAAGGTATCTTGCGTCACCATAATAAGTTACAATACCAGAACCAGTGTCGGTGATGACACCAGAACGAATACTAATACCAGAACCAATGATAGAATCTACTAAATTAACAGTTGTTAAAGTAGAATCAACAGCAGTTAAACTTGACGTAGATGCAGAACTAAAAGTGGCGAATCCAACGATTTTTGCGTTTCCACGAACATCCAAAGCTTCGGTTGGAACCGAAGTACCGATTCCAACCAGACCAGTAGGACTTACAATAAGTTTGTCATCGTCAACTTGAACGCCATTGCGAAAGTTGAACTGCTTTCTAATATTCGCCATCGTTGTTTTTTAGTTATTTATCCATTGAGACGATCTTCAAGATCTGAGACCTTAGCAGAAAGTTCTTTGATTGCTTCGATTAAGAGTGGAACAAGTTTCTCATACTTGACGGTTATGTAACCATCACCAATAGCAGATTCTCCGATTACTTCTGGAAGAACTTTCTCAACTTCTTGTGCAGAAACACCAGCGTGTCTGACAGAAGTATCATATCCATACCCAGCAGCAGTATCATTGAGAGTATATGTAAATCCAGTCAATGAATTAACTTTATCGAGTGCATTTGTAATACCAACTTTGTTTGTCTTTAATCTATCGTCAGAAACGAATGCATAAATGTCATTTGAAACAAAGAGGTTATTGGTATTTGGATTGTATTTAATACCAGCGTCAGTATAGACTGACTCATTAGCGGCAGTACTGTTGTTAGAATCTACAAAAGTAAGGAAGTGATTAGCATTAGTGCTTCTTCTTACAGTCTTGACTTTATTAGAATTTGTTGCCTGACCAGAGAATGTTGCAGCAGTGATAGTATTTGAACCAGCATTTAGAGCTCCATTTAAGGTTAAAGTACCATCAATGGTTGTCGCATCAAGTGTCGTGTTGCCATCAACATCAAAGTCACCACCAACTGTCAAGTTCTTGGCAATACCTACACCACCGTCAACTTGAACAGCACCAGTGTTTACATTACCAAGTGTATTCTGTTGAGTGCTTTCAAATGTGCTAATTCCAGAAACTGTTAATTGGTCATTGATGTCAATTGTTCCACCAGCAGCACTTAAATGTAAGTTTCCTGTAGCGGTATCAATGTTTGCATCTCCTGCAACATCAATTCTAGTTTCTCCAATATGTGCTTCAGACCAAGGTCTAGATGCTGATCCAATATAAGCACCTGCATCAGTATCAGGAACAATACCAGTATTGAAAGTAGAAATACCAGCAACAATCAGACCGCCACCACTTCTAATAGTGTCACAAGTAAAGAGTCTCTTTCCGATTGCAACACCACCAAGAACTCTCAGGGAAGCATTAGCATCTCCACAATCCTGTGCATCTGTAAGATTTCTGAAATCAACGTTACCAGTAACTCTCAGATTATTGTTCAGAACCAGTTGTTGGTTCATTCTAACATCAGCGTTGAAGGTAACAGGACCATCAAACTGTGACAGAATCTGACCAGAGTTACCACCCTCAACCAAGATTCTTTCCTTAACAATAATCTCGTCAAAGACAACACTCAATCTGTTTGGATTCTCGCCAGTGATTGTTGGTGTTGGAACATCAAATGTAGTCTGCTCACCAGACTGTGATGAATACTTGGTGTTTCCAATATAGAAGTCACCGTCACTATCCATACCAGTGTAGAGAACAGTACCACAAGCAGTTTCCTGCGCCTGTGAGAGGAACTCTTCTTCTTCGGTAAGGGTTTTAACCTGAACCTGTGGAAGACCAGTAGAGTAGTTACCAGGACCATATCCAAGGTATTCAAACGTATGACCAGATGCACGGAGAATCGAAGGTCTACGAAGTTCGATTGGTTTCAGTTCAATCTTCTTGATCAGAGAACCATTAGCGTGAGATTCTGTAATGGTTCCCATAGAACCACGAATGACTTGAATCTCGTCAGAGTTTGTTCCAGTCAAAGAGGAATTCCTGACTCTCATAATCTCATTACCAATTTGGATGTAAGATCCAAGTGGGAATCTATCAGTGATTCCAGCAGTTGCACCGCCAGGAAGTGTGACCTTAAATTGATCCTGAGTAGTAAGAACTTCGTTCAGAAGTAAAGTATCATTTGCAAATGGTGCAAGACCTCTTACACCAAGATTCTCACCAGTTTCGCCAGCAGATGCATTGTTAGCGGAAAGACCGTGCTTTAATACGAAACGTGCTCCACCAAGACTTGAACCAGTCTTTGCGGTGAACATTGTTGGACTTGTAGCACTATTAACAACGAAGTGACCTAGATTATTATTACTACTATCAAGAATATCAAAGGAGTTACCTGCCAGTAATCCGTGTGGTCCACTTTGGGCAGTAAATGTTGAAATACCACTGATAGTATCGTGTGCTGTTTGACTTATTGTTACAGCAGGTCCAAGATTGATGAGGTATTGATTCTCGACAACAACTGGATCACCAGTAGTTCTAGCAATCGAAACTACTTTCTTGTTGGATGTATCAGTAAGTCTGAAATATCCACCAGCAGTTGTACCAATACCAGTTACCTGAACGTAATTACCCTCTGCGGTAGAAATACCAGCACTTGTAATCTGAATATTTGCCTGAGGTGTTCCACCAATGATACTACTATCAAAGTAAAGTTGCTCACCGTTAGTGTATCCAGAACCACCCTCTACAATATCAGCAGCGGTAACAGCACCACCACTAACAGTAACATTGGCAGTTGCACCATCCCAAACGGCAGAAGCAGGAGCAGACGCATCATTAAACAGTCTGACACCAAAATAAGTACCATCAGAGTGACCAGAACCACCGTTTAAGGTACTATATGTATTAAGACCATTCAGTTGATGCTCTTCTTCTAATGTCAAGTTTGCGGAAGTTGATGCATTTGAAACACCAACAATCTTTTTACCAATAGAGAATGTCTCAACAAACTTATCAACAGTTTCTCTGGTGATACTTCTCTTCAAGTCGTTAGTTACAACATCACCAAGTGGGAATCTCTTAGCAAAGGTTCTTGCTGCTGGTGGGTTATCATCAAAGTTATCTCTATCTAACTGTGGATAAAGATCAACAACTTTCTGAGTGTACTTGTCACCAGTAAATTCAACAGGAATTGCGTTATCAGAGTTTAAAACATAGAGATAATAGACACCATCCTGTACATCTTTAACATAATTAGTAATCGTTTCTACACGATAGATGTAGTAGTTTACATTGACATCACTTCTAGTAAATCTAGGAAGTTCAATATCTCTTACATTGAGATTATTTGTGATGTTTCCTGGTGCGTGAGTAGTACCAAATACATCAGTAGAATCTAATGCGAATGTCTTGTCATCGGTAATAGATTCGACAAGGAATGTTCCATTATATCCAACCTTTTCATCTGCAAAAGGATTGGTGGTACTTCTTACATTCTCAACAATGATCTTATCACCAACTTTCAAGTCGTGATTCTTCTCTGCTCTGATTGTAATTGTAGAACTTCCAGAGTCAAAGGTACAGGAACTAATAAATCTAGGATTACGATCAAAGTCATAATCATCAGTCGTTAATGTATTCAGCGTAAAGTCAGAAACTGCTCTGACATTTGTAGAACTAGAATCTTGAAGAATGAAACCAGAGACAGGATCTCTACCATTAATGAGTTCCTTGGGTACAACATAACGAAGTTTGTACAGTTTTTCATCCAAACTTCTTTCATCTTCTTTTCTCTTGAAGTATGAAATTTCACTCTCTGGTGTAGTGAGAGTGTTAATGTATGTCCAAAGAGAACTTGGATTACCAGAACCCTTGATGTGAATCATCCACTGATTCTGATTGGGGTCCCACTGAATTGGTGAACCTAATTCGCCTGCTTCTTTATCAGAAACTCTACTCTCTACTCTAAGTTCTACTCCACCAAAACTAGTGATGAAGATAGGAATCTGTGCTTCAGCATTAGTTCTCGATGATGCAATCTGAATTTCATTTACTGCAAGAGTGGATTTCTTCTCATTAGTGATTGCATAATATACCGTATTTTCTTCAAGACCTTCGGGAAGATCACCAGTCTCACTGAATATTCTAATAGACTCACCATTCTTTAATGTGTGGTTTGCTCCAAGAACATAAATGGTTCCCTTGTTGGGATCATTGAAAAGAACTACATCCTTATACTGCTTTACAGAAGTCTCAAATCCTTGTATAGTTGGGTTACCACTGGTAATAGGACCATTGGTCATTAAGACTTCACCAAAATAAGAATCATCATCAAGATAAATTCTTTCTGCAACTCTTGCACCAATTCTATAACCCTGAGAGATTACTGGGGGTGGAATATCTTCATTGGTATATCCTAAGAGATACAGATGAGTGTTTTTATTAACTGCCTTAGTTTTATCTACATCAAACTGGACCCATTCAATAGGAGTCTCTTCACCAGAAATAGATCTAGGAGTAACAATAGAGGTTACAAAACCTTTATTATCCTTATCAAATGCATCTTTCTTAAATCCATCTGCTGCCAGTGAGAACTGACCGAAGTTGGAGTTAGAGTT
>CENW01142961.1_pt1 | contig 14885 bp, 14 predicted proteins | sample 530241 | NCBI WGS metagenome assembly CENW01 (sample SAMEA2619818, study PRJEB7988) | marine metagenome | isolation source: saline water (ENVO:00002010), including | reverse complement strand
AATACTATCTTGATTGACTGCATCTGTAGCTATCAGTGCATTTGTAACAGCATCATCTATAATTTTTGCTGTAGTTACTGCATCATCTGCTATCTTGCCACTTGTAATTGATCCATCTTTAATATCTGTAGCTACTGTAGGTTCATCTCCAACTGTAAATGTTAATGTAGCTGGTGAAGATTCACTTCCTAATGGATTTAAAGAAGAAACACTTGCAACATAGTTAGTGCCTTTTGGTATAAACATTAAATCAACATTCTCAACATCTACTATCTTGTTTACAACTTGATTACCTGATGAATCTACAACATTTACTCTATATTGATAATTTGGAAAATCAGTTGGCTCGTTCCATGATAAAAAAGGTCGCCCTGTAGAACTTGCATCAGTATCAGTAAATGATAATCCTGTCGGAGCTTTTACAGCATAAGCAGATGGTAAGTTTGCAAGTTCTTCTAATGGTTCTTGTGCTGGTACTTCCCAAGTATATACATCAAAATATTCTATTAGACTTACAGATACTAAACCATCAGATTGAAGTTCTAATGCTTCAACTCTACATACCTTGCTACTAAAACCTAAACCTGCATAAGTAAAATCAACTATATCACCAACATTTAATTTATACATTTCAGGCGTTCCTAAAAACTGTATTGTTGTTTGATTTCTACTTCTAGTTAAAATAGCCTTACCCATATTATGTGCAATATATGGATCAGTAATATAAGGAAACTCTGCTTTTACTTCTAATTCCTCGCCACCATCATCAGATGTAAAATCATTTGCATCTGTTGTGGCAGAATGTAATACAGTTGCAGTATCTAACTCATATTTTTTATTACCATTAAAAAACTCTACTACAACTTTGTTTGCTCGTTGATCTTTATTTCCATAATCAACAGTAATACCAGCATCAGCTATTACATGATCATCTGTAATGCTAAATGTAGATGAACCAGTATCTTCTATTTCTAATTCATATTTACCATCAACATAAAGAAATATACCTCGCATATTTGCAAGTAATTCTTTTGCATTATCCATTACTGACTTATTGCAATCTAGATAACCATTACAATGAAATCTTTTAACTTTTAATAAATAAGTACCAGTATTAGATGAATAATTTGCACCCAAAGTAGCATCGACATAAACTCTATAATCTTCACTAGCATCAAAAAATTCATCTCTTCTAACATCTTTTATATTTATGCTATTTAGTATAGTAGTACCACCTGAATTTACTAATGTTATTCGTTCACCTATCTTATTTTGAAACCAATCTCTATTAGCATTAGTACCCAATACACTTACAAAGTCGTTACCATTACTACCACTCCATGTAATAGCTTGTGTTGAACCATTATGAAATGGTGGATCAACTAATGTATCAGCAGTATTAGCAGCAGTTTCAAATGTAGATGTGTTAATCTTTGCAATAGGTAAACCTTTACCATATTCAGTATTTGTAATGTAATCTAAAAAACATAATGCAGGATTATCTGACCACTCATAAGTTGATACAGTTCCAAATGTTTGCCCTGAATCTCTAGGATCAAAAACCTTTTTACCTTTTACTTGAACTGTTAGTTGTGGTACGCCTGACCATATACCTTCTTTGTCATAACCAAAATGTGCTGCTATGTAACAGACACCATCTAATCTATGTGCTGTAGTCCAATTTGACATAGAAGCAACAAGCATAGGATCAGCAGTTTGTGAAGCTGCTCCATGATGTAAGTTAAAAACATATCTATACTTAGATGTAGGTGAAGTACCAAATTGTCCTGCTCCTGCATCAATACCTGTACCATTTTGTGAAACAGTATTTAGTGAACCTGAACCTGAACTTATTTTATCTGAACCTATATAACCACCATCTCTAAACCTAGCAGAATCAGTAAGAGGGTTACCATCTAGTTCTATTGTTTTGCCTAGTATTTCTTCACATTCTCCGACTGCTAAAGCATAGACTACATATAAATCTCTAGAGTCATTTGCGTTAGTATCCATATAGATTATTTGTGTACCAACTCTACGAGTACCATATATAACTGGTAACTTGCCACCAGCAGATGTTTTGTTTGCAAGTATGTCCTGACCTTTTGCCAACATTTGTCTTGCTTGTAAAAAACCTTTTACACCAACTGCAAGGCTTATAGCTGATATAGCGTAACCTATTTTGCCTAATGTAGATGCAGCTTTCCAAGCAGTTCCTATAGCTTTAAAAAATCCAACAATAGCACTAAAAATACCCATTATTGCCCCCACCTAACATCTTCTTTAACTTGTGTTGCAAACTCCATACCTTTATCACCACTACTAAATGCTTGTTGTGATTCATCAGAAAAATGTCTGCCTTTTGTTAAATTCCAGTTAGACCAATGACTTGCGACTGTCATATTTAAAATAGAAGTATCTATATTTTCTTGAATTGATACATTTCTTATTTGACCTGTAAAGTAATTTATAGCACCTACAATGGCTTCGTTAGTGTCAAAATAAGCTAAATGTATTTCAACTTCTTTATCTGTAAATGCACCTGATTGTACTAATGATCTAACCTGATCTGTAATATTTGAAAATCCTATATTTACTTCATCTACCTGTAATTGTCCTGTTTCAGCAGTTGCATCTACAGTAAGGAATGAACCACCAGCTTCATAAGTATTAGAATCAAAAGTAACATTAGTATAATAATTAGTAAGCCTGATAGTTGATGATAAATTAAGCTCAACTAAAAAAGCTGTTTTGGTTGCTGTTGATGATACTTGTGTTTGTAAAGCTGTTGATAAACTTCTAGGCATTAGCTAATAACCTCTCTAACATCAAATGAAATAGTATATAAACCACTAGCATCTGTTGAATACATAATTTCATTATTTTCAAGATATACAGTAAAACTTGGTTTATTTACAGTTACAGCTTCATTATCTGCTAGAGCAGCTACTAAGTTGGGTGATATTAATACAGTAAGTTCACCACTTGAATTAGAATCAATATCTGATTGCACCATGTAAACTTTAGAGTGATTTGCAAACTTAATTAAATCACCTGCTTTCAAAGCTCCAGTTGTACTTGCAGTAAAACCATCTAATGCTATTGAAGCATCAGCAGCAGTATGTGATCCATTAACTAATATATCAGTTTCACCTTTTGATGCACCTAAATTATCTAATGGTGCTTGTATTGTAAAATCTTCAAAAGAACCTTTTTGCTTTTGTAGAAATGCAAATATCTCCATAGCCTTTTCTTGTTGCATTGGTGGCATTTGTGCTGTAAATGAAAAGTATTGTGATCCTATTTGTCTAACTTGTTTTTTACCTGATAGTGTTTGATTTAATAGAGTTGGTCTATTGTCTTGAAAGTTTAAAGCTCTAAATAATGGATTTGTTGGAAAAGCACCTGACATTATACAACTCCCATCTTACCTTGATTGTTCATAGCATTATTTATAATGCTTGTTATAAGTCCTTTTCTTGATGCTAAGAGTTGATCGAATCCTGCTGCATCTACAGTAGATATATTAAAGTTTACTGTAGCTCCCATACCTTGTCCTTTTGTATGGTCTATAACTGTTTCGTTTGGATGTAGTATTGCTGGAAACCCACCTTTACCATCTATACCACCTGCTCTAACACCCATACCTGTATAACCACCACCATCAAAACCAATACCACCTGAAGTTGTAGATGTACCTGCACCTGATGATGAACTACCTGAAAACAAATCAAATCCACCCAAAAATTTTCTAAATGGATCAACAATTTGTGCAACTACCATTTGCTGTATAGCTACTCTTAATAATTGTTCGACTACATAATCTGCAAAATCTTTAAATGCTAACTTACCATTTTTAAGACCATCTATTATGCTATCTTCAAATTTTTTCATTGAGCTTACAGCAACTTGATCTAAGGCATTACTTAATGAATCTTCACCTGTAAGTTTATTTTTAAATGCTGTAAGTGCATTCATACCATCAAAAGATTTATCTACAAGTTTTTCTTGCTCCTCGTTAAATATTTTTGTTGTATCTGTTAAATCTGTCATAGAAATTTTAAATTCTCTAACATTTGAAGCAACTTGTTTTGTAATATCTCTAAAATCTGTTTGTCTATTAAATGCTTCTTGAATTTCTTTAGTGTTACCTATTAAAGCATTTTTAGCATCATGCAATTGTTGTTCATAATCACCAAAAATATTCATTACAGAAAGGACTGCAATTTTTATAGATAGAAAACCACTTACAAGAAGTCTTGTAGATATTTCAACACCTTTAAATACCTTGTTGATAATATTTTGAAAATTACCAAATGTTTCTATTGTTGATGCTATAGCTTCAATGACATTATTAACTACATCAACTGCTAATTTATCAAAACCACCAAAATCATTTTTAATAGCAGATATTTTATTAGCTATTGTTTGTCTTAATTCTTCAAATACTGGTAGAAAACCTATCATTATTTGTGCTTTTATTGTTTGAAGTTGTAAACCAATAACACTTACTTTGTCATTAAAAACTTCTACTGCTCTTATAGATTTATCACTTAAAACTAAACCAAGCTCTTCTGCTCTATCTGTAAAACCTTTAAGACCTTTTTCACCCAAATCTTCTAATGCACCTGTTAGTAATATACCTTGCCTTCCAAATAAATTTGCTAAAGCTGTAGCTTTTTCAGTTTGAGAATTTAGTCCTGATATTCCCTTTGCAGTTTCTTCTAATAATTGATCTGTAGTTTTATAGTTACCATTTTGATCAACTAATTCAACATTTAATGCTTTAAAAATATCTTTAGTAGTTTTAAGACCTCTTTGTGCATCACCAACACTTCTTGCAAATTTTTCAAGTGCTTTATTACCACCCTCTATAGTAGTACCACTTTCTAAAGCAGCTAAACTAAATGCTTGTATTGTAGAAGTTGCTAAACCAGTCCTAGTAGCTGTTTTACCAATAGCATCAATAAATTCAAAAGATTTTTTTACAACAGCACCAAAAGCTACAGCAGTTGCAGCTATAGCTACAGTTACACCAATCATAGCCTTTGCTACACCAGCACCAGCATTTTTTAGTGTATTTAACTGTCTAGTAACTTTATCAAATTGTGCTTTAGTTTTATTTACAGCAGTTAATTCAAACTTTATCTTTTTATTTGCCATTCCTTTGCCTTTCTTCTACTAACTCAAAGTATGCTATCCAACCTTGATATTCTTGGATGCTAATTTTTTGCAACTCTTTTAAAGTCTTGCCTAGTTTTTCTGCTAGTGCATATTGCGAATATAAATTAACATCCTCTATTAGTTTTTTTTAACATCCTCAATAGGTTCTTGTCCCATAATTTGAGTTGCTACTCTAACTAATACTTCCTGATCTACATTGTTTAATAAAGAACCTTTATCATCTAATGTAAATAATTTATCTCCATTTTCATCAAGTGCTTTGTAGATAAGAACATAAGCCATCATCGCAAGATCATCATTCTTACTCATTTTATAAAGTTTAGAAGTTTCACTAAGCGTCAATGGCTTACTGTAAATTTCTAATGGGTTATCTTCTTCTCCCCATTCAGGCACTTTAATCACCTTTACATCTTGCTCTGCAAAATGCGTTTTAGCTCTCTCAATAGCTTTCATGATTAATAAGTAGTTGTTGTTAAACCACCAGTACCCTGAACAGTAATAGTAGATTCTACTAAACCATCAAATGATGATGTTACAGATTTACCAGTTACTATAGCAGTACCAGTTAGTTTGACATCCCCACTATCTGTACCTTCAGGTGCAAAGTTTAATGTTACAGATGAACCTACAGATAATGCTGTTTGACCATTAGTATCTGTTTCATCATATAGAACATCAACTGATCCACTAAAGTCTTTAATAGAAGCTAAATAAGTCTTTGAAGAATCACCCATTGAAGTATCTTCAACTGTATCGATTGTTTCATCTATACTAAAACCTCTAATTTCAGCAATAGCGTTTGATCCAACTTGTACTGTACCTTCTTTTCCAAGATGTGTTGCCATAATTATTCCTCGTTTTGTTTAGAAGAAGATTTAGGTTTATCTTTCGATGGGATTGCTTCTTCTTTCCAACCCTTACTCTTTAAATACTCAACACTATCAGGGTGAGCATCTATAGAACTTTTACCATTTGGTGAAATCATTTTCATAATTGTACCTCGTTAAACTGCTACATCAGGAGCATTCTCCTGAACATAGTAGTTAGTTAAAAATGTAAGAACAGCATAGCTTAATGGTTGTTCTCCCTCTGTATTATATTCTATTTCAGTTGATTGTAAAAAACAGTCTTTAGCTAGACCATTTAGTGTTGTATCAGCACTAATAGCTACCTCAACCTCTTTACAAATCTTATCAACTTGATCATCAAAATTGCTAGTTTGTTTTACATAAACCTCAACAATTAATTCTAATTCTCTACTCATAAGTCTATTTGTACTTATAACAATAGGTTCAGATGTTTCATTTTTTGTATAGATTGCTAAAGCTGGTAAGTTTGTATTTGATAATGGATATATTCTAGTTTCAAAAACATTACTACCAGTTGTAGTTAGTCCTGTAAGAACTGTACCTGCTCTTTCTCTTATTTGTTGTCTGATATGGTTTGCCATTATATCTCCTCTAACATCAATGCAGAAAAACCTGTACGATCTGATTGAATATTAACAATAGTATAATTTTGTGCTGCTTTAAGTGTATTACCATCAACATCTTTTATAGCAGATACATTTAAAGTATTGCCAAATGCAATACTTGGTACATCAATGCTTCTGCAATAAGCTATTGGTTTTAGTGCTTCAACACCTGTACCTTCAACTTGTTCAACATATTCATTATTTATAATTATGTTTATAGTCGATGCACTTCCACTACTGTTAGTAAAAACAGCAGTAACACCATGACCAAAATTTATATCTAAGTAAGCACTCATATCTTCTTCAGTTTCAAGTCTATATTGCGACATTACTCCTTCTCCAATACAACACTTACAAAACCTGTATTATCAGGCTCAATTGTTTTAATAAAAAAAGTTGTTTCAGGCGTAAGAGTGCTACCTTTATTTGTAGTGATTGCATCAACAACTATTTTATCTCCTTGCACAATATCAGGAGCATCGCTTGATTTTAAAATTGCAGTAGGTTGAAAACCCTCAACTGATATAGATTCTCCCTCAATGCTTACATAAGGTTGATCTATAATTAGATTTATTAATACTGAAGAACCATCATCTATTAGTCCTAGAGTATCAATTAAAGGAAAATCATCAAATAACTTTCCTGTTTCAAAATAAGTGCCAGTTACTCCATGCCCTGTTGTAGCATCAAGAAAAGAAGTAAAATCTCTTGCACTCTCAATAGCCATTTTTACTTACTTCTTTTTTTGACCTTAGTTTCTGACTTTTCTAAACCAACACTTCTATTTGTTTCTTTTTTTGGTTTGCCTTTATATTCTTCAGCTTTACCATAACCAACAAGTGATCTTCCTTCATCAATAGGAAGCTCTACTATATCACCTGCTTTTACTTTTTCTTTGTTAGCTACTGTATCTTGTAAAATTAAATATTTCATTTTTCCACCTTTATTAAGATGGGTGGAAATTAATCCACCCATTTTGTTTGTACTAAGTGCCATTAACTAGCAGCACAGAATGATACAGCGTGACGAACTGCTGTATCTATACTTTGAAGAGCAACAATTCTGACTGTTCCTGAAGTTGAGTTTGAGAATGGATCAACAACAATGTCCAATCCACCAAACATACCTACAAGTAAGTCATCAAAGTTACCAAATACATAATTGTTAGCAGTTAATTGTGGTGAAACAACGACTTTATAGCCATTTATTTCATCATTAACAGCTATAAATTGTGCTGTATTTGTTGCTTTTTCAGTAGTTTTTAAAGTGCCATAGTTAGTTGGATGCACTATGTAAGCTAGATCACCAAGTAAAGCATTATCAACTCTTACTGCTGTTTCCATTGAAACCATTTCAGCAAATGTTGGAGCAGCAGCACTTGAAAGTGATACTGAATTAATGCCTGAAGTATTAGTAATACCTGTTGGATTACCTGAACTTCCTGAACCCTCTAAAGCTGCATCATCAATAGCAATAGCCATAGATTGTGCTAAGTCATTTCTAATTAAGTTCTCAACATCAATAGATGATTGAATCATTAATTGTCTAGTAACATCAGTAAATGCACCTAGAGTTTTTGGCGACATAGTTACAGAACCAACTGTAAATTCTGATTCACCAGCAGCACCACCTTCTGAACTAATAAATGCAGCACTTGAAGCAGCAGTTTTTCTTGGGATTTTTACATCGCCACTTAGTCCATTAAGCATAGTTGCCATTGGCATAACAGCAGAGTTATTTCTTAGAACATCTATGAAATCACCTGCTCTATAGTCTTGACCAATAAGATTTGAGTCATCAGAAGCATTTAAATCTCTTTGATTCCAGTTTCTTAAAACTTCATCAGGAAGCATAACGCCTTGTGCTGTAGTCCCATAAGCTCTTTGTGCTGCTTCTGAACATTCAAATTCAAATTTTGCAGCTTCTTGGGCTTTTCTATCTGTAGGATTAGCCATAGCATTTACTGCTCTCATGATGCTAAATCTTTTAGTTTCTTTTTCAGTTAAACCAATTTCTGTAGGAGTTTCTAAAGGAACATCGTTAGAAATATTTTCTAATAATTGTCCTCTAAATTCTTCAACAGAAACACCATCTTTAATAGCTTGATTAGCTAAATCTCTTTTATTGTGTCTTACACCAAGATCAATAATTTCTTTTGAGTTCTTTTGAAATTCTTTTCTTGCTTCATCAACACTTTGTGATCTAACTTCATCAAGATTAATTTCTTGTTTTTCGTTTTCCATTACTTTCACCTTTGTTGTGTTTAATGTTTGTTTATCTTTAGATCGACCAACTCCAACAAGTCTGCTTTGATCTGCTGGTACACTAACAGAACTAATTTCCATAGGCGTCCATGATGCACGATAATAAGTTTCATCATCTTTGTTTTGTCGTTCCAGTTTATCTACTCTGTAGCCAACAGATATATTCATGCGAATACCATCAACTACATCTCTAAAAACTTCATCAGCAAGAGCCGATCTACCAAATCGAACTACAGCAGTTGTCCTTTTTGCTGTCTCATCAAGTTTAAATTCTTCTACTACACCAATTTGTTTTGTCATATCGTGATCCAGTAGTAATGGTGCAGTTTTAGATTGCATAAATTCCATATTTACTTCATCTTCAGAATGTCCTAGCACTTCCATGCCAAAACTTCTTTCTACTGGAGTTTCACTTGAAACACCAATTCTTACAGTCCTTTTTTCTTCATCGATTGCTGAAGCCTTAGATAAATCAATGGTTCTGAATTTCATAGGCATTTCTAATACCTTGCGATCTTCTTTATCCTTTTCTCTATCTTTATCTTCATCATCATCGTGATAAGGTCTTTCAGATTCAGTCATTTCCATTTCTTCTTCTTTATCCTCATGATGTTTTGCAAACTCTATGATTACAGAATCATCAGTTTCATTCACATTAAGGATATGTCTATCTTCTTTATCTTTCATAGCTTTTTCCTCTTTTGATGATAAAGGGTGAGATTCAGGAAGCAAATCAGTATCATGCTTCCCACCTTGAAACCTTCCATTTCGCAAAACAAAAAGGAAGGAATTAACTCTAGACATCGCCCATTGAGCAGGGGAACTCACATTAGGTCTTACACTAGCAGGATTAGTATTATATGCACCAATACCTCTGTCATAAACTTTTTTGAGTGTGCCTAGAGTTGTTCTTTTTGAAGCAGCATTATTAACTTCTTCATTATGTTCTTTGACTTTATTTCTAAGAGCCTTTTCTGTTTGTTCAGAAATTTGCCTATCTTGTTGAGCCTGACTTGCTGATCCTGATTCTTTTTGTTCTAAATATTTAATAGCTTCAAGTATTACATCCTTCATTTTTTGTTCACCAAGATTGCCAATCACAAGCCATTTAATTTGAGCTACTACACCTGCAATATTAGATGGTCTAGCTGGTTTATCACCTGACTTAAATTGTGAACCATCCTCAAAATGTCTTGCCGCCCACGCTTCTCGTTCTTTGATTTTTTTTAAAACTTCAGGTGAATCATCGCCATCTAATGCTCTCATTAATAATCTAAATGATCTATTACCTTCAATATTGCCACCTGCTTTCCAAATTTTAGCATCATTTTCTTTAAGACCTTCTGCAAATCTTTTATCAAAAACAGGATAGTTTGAGTTTCTAAGAGATATTTTTTTATCATCCCCTTTGTTTGGAAAGTCTGTTAGATTGTGTTTAGGCATCTTCTTCTTCTCCACCAAGTATATTAGCTTCAACTGGTAGCTTAGTTCCAAATGGTTGATAAGCTATTTCTATTCCATATTGTTTTGCTAACTCGACTTCTTTTTGATGTTGTTCAAATAGTTCTTCTACATCTCTACCATAGTTTGCAGATATATCAGCATAAGTTACAGTACCATTTTGTAAACCTAATATGTTTGATTGCATTTCTTTTAATGGATCAATCCATGCAAAACTTCTAGGTATATAACTTATAGCTCTAGCAAACTTGTCATACTTTGCTATAGGTAAGTTTATATAACCTGTTGATATAGCCATTTCTAACCATGACTTAAATATAGGATTTATAAAATGATCTATTACAAACTGTTGATACAGTTGATACATACTTCTGTCCTCTAATGCACCTTGTCTGATGCTTGAATAATTTACAGAAGTTAAATCATTACTTAGTGCGTGATATGAAATATTTAAACCTGATGCAATACTTCTTAATATGCTTGTAGTAAATGGTTCAAATGCAGATGTTGGATGCGTAGGATCAAAACTTTCAAATGACATACCTGCTGGTAGTTGCTCAAATACTCCTGCTTGTGCGTTCATAGTAGGATTAAATGTATCTTCTTGTTCGCCATCTCCAATGTAGCCATCTCCATCTGGACTGGTAATAAAGCCCATTTTAGAAGCACCAACTCTAGCAGCTACTATTTCAGCTTCATAATAACCATTAAGCATTTTCATATTAGCTATGATAGGTGCAATAAAAGATACACCTCTAGTTTGCTCTGCTCTTTGTGGTAAGTAAGCGTGTATTATTTCATCTGCTGGAACTCTGATATATTCCTGTTGTGGTTTTGGATAGGTGTTATCGTATGGATGTTTTTTAAATAAATGATATGCAACTGGTTTACCACCTTTATCAAGCTCAACACCCATCTTAATACTGTTACCATTTTTAAGGTATGTTTCATTTTTATTTTCGTCTAAATGATCTGCTTCAATAAATGAAATTCTAAAACCAAATGGTGAATTACTATCTTTTACTTTTCTTATAATTACCTCACCATCTCTACATAAAGTTTCAATAAATATCTTTTGACAATCTATAAATGTAAGTCTCTCATTTACAGTACAGTTCCCTAATTGAGACCATTCCTTCCAAGCTCTTTCAATAAGCAGGTTAGCTCCAATATCTAATGATTGATCATCATTTCTTGCCTTGGAGCTAACTCTTACGCCCTGCTTTCCGATCACATTAGATACCATCAGGTTAAGATACCTTGCAATAAATGGATCGTTTCTTGCTAAATCTCGACTTCTATCTCTTAAAAGCCTTATGTTATCTTTAATTTCAGCATCAGCAGATGTAGAGCTAGTTATAAAATCAGCAAATAATCTACCTGTATTTGCACCTGTATAACTTCTTTTAAATTTTCTTTTTGGTTTTTTATTGTTACCAAATATGTTGTTATACCAAGCCATTATGAATAATCAGTTACATTAGTTGTTCGAGTTGATCCAAAATTTACTTTAACAGTATTACCTGAACCTTGTTTGTTTCTTATTCTTGCAAGTTTTATTTCTTTTAGATATTCAGCTTTATACCTATCTCTAAATGTCATAAGTTCATCTATAGACATTCTGGATAAAGACCTACCAGCTATAGACATTGAAGATTGATCCATTGAAGCTCTGTTTTCAATTACAGCTTCTATTGCATCTAATACTATTTTAGCGTGGCTTCTTAAATCAGCATTTGTGTTAGCTAAATTTTCTGTAATGGTTGTTCTTCCTGAATCAACCATAACTCTATTAGAATCAGAAGATTTTGTTATGTATGCTTCCCAAATATAATCACCTATTGCATAACTGGTGGTGCTAGATGATGCAGCTTCTATGTAATATGTATCATCTGCTTCAGTAGCAGTAAGTGTGAATTTTTTTGTACCACCACCACCAGCGTCTAAGTGAAACTCATAAGTTAGAGCATAAGCACTTACTGGATAATCACTTGCAAGATCATCCCTACGCCAAGCCCAAAAATCTCCAAGCACAAGTTTACTTGGTTCTTTAGTAGTATAATTGATTCTATCAAAAGCGTTAGACAAGTAAAAACCTCTCTTATTTATAGATTAATCTACTTATAACACTAAGGTTCTTTGCTGTATTGTCAATATTAAAAAGTTAAATACTTGTTATTTCCAAGAAGTAGCAAAATTTTGTCTATTTATACCTTTTCTTGTCTTTTGTTTTGTTTTTTGTGGACTATTGTTGTCTTGTATTAATATTTTTTGTTCTATAACATCAAAATTTGGATTTAAAATATAAATAGCTGCAAAATTATAAACAAGAGTATCTAAGGCTTCATTTCTAGGTCTTATCTGCTTCCATATCAAAGACTTCTTACCTCTTATCCATTTAGTAACTCTTTTTTCTGCTGTTAGTTGTTTAAAATATTCTTCATCTAAATCAGAGCAAAAGTGTAATGTAGTAGATTCAGGATCAGTAGATAGCCTTGCAAATATAGCTTCTTTAGCAGTATCAGTACCAACACCATAAAGTACAGCTTTATTTTTACCAACAAATGTAGGTCTATTAGCTATTGGTTTACCAGCTTGTGATAAACCTTTAATAGCAAATATTCTTCTGGCTTGTCGTGGCTTAGTAAACTGATAAACCATATTAGTATGATGTCCACCTGAATCCAAACAAGCAGATGATATAGGTATAATTCTATTTGTTTCAGTTTTAAATCTTTTCTTTAAATAAATATCTAGTTCTTGCCATACATTGAAAGCATTTGGATCACCCCAAAATATCTTATAGTCTAATACCCATGCTTCATAGTTTTTACCCCAACCTACTAGCTGACATTCCAATCGGTCTTTTTGTGTATCTACACCTGCTGTTATAACTAATACATCTTCAGGTACATTAGTTTTATCGTATGACAATCTTCTTTGTAATAAAGTGTCATACTCTACTGCATCTCCTTGTTCTTCCCATGATTCTCCTAATGCAGTATTAATAAATGTTTTTAATGTTTCAGGATTCTTTTTTGCTTCAAGAAAGTTTGTAGCCATTTGCGACCATGTACTCCAAACTGAATACAGTTCTGATATATGAAATCCTGCTGTATTGTTTGATGGATTTGTTGCTCTCCATTCACCATGTTTTAGCATCCATTGTTTTTTAGATTCTTCAATGACTGATCCACATTCCTCACAAGCATAAGCTGCTGTTTCAGGTTTATCTTCTTCCCATACAACATTCTTCCATTTTAATACTTGCTTATGTTCACATTCAGGACAAGGCACATAGTAGTAGCGTTTATCTGATTCTTCAAAAGCTGATTCTATTGCAGACAAGCCTTTTACTGTTGGAGTAGAACACATAAATATTTTTCTATTCCAAAATGTTTTGGTTCTCGCTATTGCAAGTGCAATAGGACTACCCTCACTACCAGCAGAAAGCTCATATCTATCTACTTCATCCATTAGCAATATTCTTATAGGTCTTGATGCTAAACCTGATGCAGAGTTAGAACCAACTATAGTCAAATGACCACCTGCAAATTTTTTGTGCATAGTAGTATTATTAGCATCTCTACTCCTAGCATCTTTGACACTACCTCTTAGCTTTTCACTATCTCTGATCATAGCTGACAATCTATCTTTACTAAATGCTTGTCCCATTTGTAATGTTGGTTGCACAATTAATATAGGTGAAGCATCTTGATCTATGTAATATCCTATTGCGTTTAGTATTATTTCAGTCTTACCAACTTGCGAAGAAGTCATAACAACTATTCTCTCAATGTTTGGATCATTGAAAGTGTCCATAATCTCTCTTTGATACTCGGCTCTACTGGTATTCCATTGACCAGCTTCAGCAGAAGATTCAGGTGATAACTTCCTGTAACGATCTGACCATTCAGATAGCTTTAGATCAGGTGGTGGTTTAAATGTCTGATGCGTGTTTTTCAACACGATCTGCATATTCTGTAGGTATTCCATTGTCTGCTAATTCATTAAGTGCATCATAGATGCAATCTTTTAGTAATTTTTCTGCTTCTGCATAGTTTTCAGTTGCAATCATCTGATGTGCAAGTCTTGATGGTATGCCAAGTAGCTTTGCTCGTACATTTGCAACAAAATCAGTCCATGTATCTTGTACTAATGGTGCTGGTATTAGTTTTCCCTCTAATTCTGACACTTCTAGCTCTGCTTTATCAGCTTGTGCCTTAGTTAAGCGTGTTTTTTCCTCTGCTATGTCGCCTGAACCACTTTTTTTGTGATAACCAGCTAATTTTCGCAAATAACTGATGTAAGCGTGTCTGCAAACATCAATATTAAGTGGTGATCTACCTTTTTTTGATGGTAATACGCCTTTTGTGATTAATTCAGAAATACTTTTAGTTGATAGGTCTAAGTGTTCTGCTACATCTCTTTGCGTTGCCATAAGCTAACAATTACCTAAATATATATAGCCAGTCGCTAGAAAAAAAGTGTGGTCGCGAATA
>CENW01147010.1_pt1 | contig 14907 bp, 10 predicted proteins | sample 530241 | NCBI WGS metagenome assembly CENW01 (sample SAMEA2619818, study PRJEB7988) | marine metagenome | isolation source: saline water (ENVO:00002010), including | reverse complement strand
GCCTTGTCGGCACGCCGCTGATAGCCTTTCAGGTTGAGCTCAACACCCCGATGCAAAGGAAAGGCTTCGTCGTCAAAAGGGAACAGGACGATTTCATTCAAACCAGCAGAGGTCTTACTGCCAACGATTTTCATTGTTTTTCATGGTTATCCGTGGACGGTCATTATATCGGCGACCGGCTTGGCGTACACTTCCGTGTGGCCAGTTTTCACCCAGATAAGTGGGTGAATTCTCTTACCCTTAATTTGATCTTGACCCATCGGGGGTTGATCATGCTGGCAAACGGGTTGAGAGTGCCTTGAGTGGCCAAAGATAAGAAGATCGGTGGAGTTATTTTTCCACTCGCGACTCCTCTTAATGGGCATAATGATCTCGACCTCGAGAAGGCCCAAGATCTTATCGAGTGGCATATAGACAACGGTGTCGACGGATTTTATGTGGAGGGCAGCACGGGAGAAGGCATCTTACAGTCAGTGGATGAGGGTTGCCGGTACCTTGGATATGTTGCCGATGTCGTGGATAACCGTGGGCTTCCGATTGCTCAGGCCGACACCGCTGAATTTGAAAGGTTACGGGGTGCAGCATCATGACCGCGGTACTTGGCGTCGATATTGGCACGCAAAGTGTAAAAGCTGTAGTTTACGATGCTGAGGTCAAAGCCTGCCTCGCTACAACAGCAGCGCCACTCGAATTGCATCAGACAAGTGACGGCGTCGCCGAGCAGCGGTCCGAGTGGTGGGTCACCGCGTTGCAGCAAGCACTTGCTCAAATAGATTGCAAAATTCGGCAACGGGTTTCGTCTATCGGCGTGTCAGGTCAACAGCACGGATTTGTGCCCCTTAGTCATGCTGGTGAGGTATTGGCCCCAGTAAAACTCTGGTGTGATACCTCTACCGCCACGGAATGTGAAACGATCATGGCTGAATTCGGCGGGGTTGATCGGTGTATTGAAGAAACCGGCAACCCGATATTGCCCGGCTACACAGCGTCGAAGGTGCTCTGGTTTAAAGATTTGCATCCTGATTTGTACGCGCAGATGGCATGTATCCTCCTGCCTCATGACTACATTAACTTTTACCTGACCGGTGAACGGCGCATGGAAGCAGGTGATGCTTCCGGTACCGGGTTCCTTGATATCAGCAGTCGGCAATGGTCACAGAAGATGTTGCAGGCGGTTGATGCGTCAAGGGATCTCGGTGAATGTTTACCGGAAGTTGAACTGAACAATGTCGCTATAGGCAGTTTGTTACCGGTCGTTGCGAATGAGTTGAGTCTGCCGCCAGGAATTCCCGTCTCCATCGGCGGCGGCGATAACATGATGGCGGCGATTGGTACCGGCAACGTTGACCCGGGGATTGTCACCATGAGCCTCGGTACGTCCGGGACGGTTTATGGATTTTCAGACAAGCCCGTTGTTGACCCCAAAGGTGAGTTTGCGGCGTTCTGTTCATCTACCGGTGGCTGGTTGCCCCTCGTCTGTACGATGAACTGCACGGTTGCCACCGAGTTACTGCGTGATTTGTTCAAACTCGATCTCCCATCGTTTGATGCGCACCTCCTGGCATCGAAACCGGGCGCCGGTGGTCTCTTGACTGTGCCGTATTTTACCGGTGAGCGGACGCCGAATCTGCCTGCGGCCAGGGCGGGTATGCTTGGTATGGACAGCGACAACATGCGGGCTGAGAATTTTGTTCGCTCTGCTGTCGAAGGTGTGACGTTCGGACTACGTCATGGACTGAGCAGGCTGGGGGAAGAGGGCGTCAAGGCCCGGAAAATTATACTGAGTGGTGGCGGAGCCAACAGTGCAACCTGGCGGCAGATGGTTGCCGATATCTGTAACGCGCCAGTGGTGATGTACCGCCAGGATGAAGGGGCAGCCTTTGGTGCTGCGCTACAGGCGCTCGAGATTGTGAGTGATTCAGAATTGAGCGAACTGGTCCTCGATCACCTCAATGAAGACAGTGAATGCTGCTGTGAGCCCGATAGCTCTGCAGCAGAGTTCTATAATGACGCTTTCAAAGCATACCAGCGTGCCGCGTCACACGTGGCAGGTTACTATGGGAAATGAGTCATGAAGAGCATTGATACCTACCTGCTCGACGATGAAGCGATGCAACGATTTATCGTTGAGGGATATTTGACGCTGAATTCCGAGCAGCCCCGTGACTACCACGATCGCATGTATGATCAGCTAGAGCCTCTCGAAGAAACTGGTCCACTTGGGCACAACAATCTGCTGCCCTGCGTGCCTGACCTGAGGGCGGTATTGAATGAGCCGATAGTGGTGGGCGCGTTAACTTCAATCCTTGGACCTGATTATTACCTGCATTTCCATCGTCATGATCACGTTAACTACCCGGATGGTGCCCAGCCGCTGCACAAGGATGGTGACAATCATTCGCACCACGCCATCGACGATCTCAGGCGATACCACAAAACCCGCTATGTCATGCTGTTTTATTACCCCCAGGATACGCCGGTGGAAATGGGACCGACTGGTATCGTCCCCCGCAGCCAGTACGTCACCCGTCGGGCCGTGGATAAACTGAAAAAGCAGAGCGACACTTTAAAGCGTGAAATCCTGAGAGAAATCCTGAAGCCGATGGATGCAGAAGCCTTCCAAGGCACTAATCGCTTTCAGCGTTACGATGAAATGGAAAAGGAGTTTATTGCTAGATACCCGGAACTGGTTGAGGAAATCGAAAAAACCAGTGCACCCTGGGAAGAGGCGAAGATACCGCTGGTCGGTGATGCAGGTACCGTGACTATCGTCCACTTTGACCTTGTGCATGGTCGTTATGCGGCCAACCTGGTTGGCAAGCAACGCCACATGGTGAAATTTCTGTTCAGCCGCAACAGTGAGCCCACCGAGCCAAGCTGGAATCACCGCTCCACCGAGTGGCAGGGCATTGAACAGGATTGCCAGGAACCCATCTGGCGAAACGTCTGGTCCTGGCACCTCGGTTCCGAAGATACGACTTCTTCGACGCGTTCTGTCGAGGACCTGTCTCAATTACTGCTGAGCCCGGAGGATGACATTGCTATAGGCGCAGCATACGAATTGGGCTCCATGGAATCCGGGCTGGACGTGTTGTGGCAGCATTTCATCTCGGACGACCCGGAGATTCGATCTATCGCTGCCTATGGAATTGTTAGGGCAGGCAGTGGTGCCTTGCCGAGATTAAAAGAGAAAATTGAAACAGCGGATCCCGAGCTTCAACTGAGAATAGTCGACGTCATTGGCGACATCGCTCTCGGCGCTAGTTCTGCCTCGTCAGCGCTGGTCTCCCTGTCAGCAAGTGAAGATGTGAGGGTTCGCAGGGCAAATTTTGAAGCGCTGGGTATGACGACCCAGGCTGCGGAAGTCCTGGCTGATGGAGTTGTTGAGGCACTGGGAAACGGCTTGGATGATGAGGATGCGATAGTCGTCCGAAATGCTACCTTTGCGATATCGCGCCTTGGCGCTAAAGCCTGCACAGACAGCATCATCGATCAGATCGATCGCAATCTCTCCCACTGGCACCATCACGTCAGGGGCTGGAGCATCGAAGCGTTACAACGCCTCGGCGACCCCAGGGCCATGGGACTGGCCCTCGATTACCTGATGTCTGCACGCTGGGATCCAGCGTTGAAGTCCGGTGATCGTGAACCAACGGCGAAAACGATGCGCGAGGTCGATTAAATCAGTAGGGGTTGGATGGTGAAATATGCCAGGATTCGAGCCGCCTTACTGATGCCGAACCGCCCCTGGCAAATAGTCTGACCTCGGTGCTGTCCGATCGACCCGGATAGATGCGCCGCATGATGGCTTGCCGGTTGTTGGCAAATACCTCGACCACTGATTTGTCGACAAAAATACGCAATTGCAGGTTTTCGTTGGCGTTCAGTTCGAGCGGCGCTGATTCAACATGTTTTGGGGATTCTTTCGGACCTGAGTTTCTCGTATCAACTTTTAGTGCAGCTTCACCGGGGTTGTACGAGATCACCGTTTGCTCTTCCCCATCAGGGGAACAACAGATTTTGATGCCAAACTCCTCTGCTAAGGGCTCCACAAACTCCACCTGGATTTCGATGCTTTTCCCACGGATCCTTTCCAGTGTAACTTCGGCGTCAGATTGAATCTCGATGTTCTGCTGTAGCTCAGGTCGGTATCTGAGTAACTCGATTTCTTCCGGGACGTCCATTCTCATCTCGCCGTCTTCGAGCCAGAGAACCCGCGGTAGACTCATCGTACCGGACCAGCCCTGTTCCAGTCGCACGCCAAATTCACGAAAATCGAGCAGCCAGGACCACATGATGCGGCGGCCCTTGTCATCCAGCATGCTTTCGGGGGCAAAGAAAGTGTTGTCGACCCAGCTCATCTGGGCATGTGATTCGGGGTAAAACTGTTCGTTTTTCCATTCACCAATATAATAGCGGCATCCCATGCGGTGGCTGATACAGAGCAGGACGTCCTTGCCATCGAGGCTGAACAGGTCCGCACAGGAAACATCCTCATCAAGCGCAACGCCATCAACGCCGTGAGCAAACAGGTCACCAACGTAGCGCCAGGGTTCGTTAAGGCTGGTCGATTTTGCGATGGCCGGATGCTCGCCGCCAAAAATTGCGTAATAGGTATCGCCGTCATACCAGCCGAACGGATCCCAGGACCTGTATTTCCCATGATGCTCATCACCTTCCCAGGTCTCTGGTGTGATGGGGTTAGAGTTCAGTTTCTCCCACTCGTTCAGCTCGTCGTCAAGGGCCACCGCCATGGCATTGCCCTGGTCAACCTGGTGGTAACACATGGTGGGGATACCATCCTCGTTGAGAAAGCAGTTTCCGCTGTACATGCCTTCGAGAAGACCAGTTGGATGATGGCGCCAATGGAAAAGGTCGGTGCTTGAGACATGGCCCCAGTGATCAGACTTTATGCCGGATCTTGTATCCTGGAAGATGTAGAACAGGTGGTAACGGCCCTGCCAGAAAATTGCGCCGTTGGGATCAAACGGGATCGCAACGCCTTCGGGCACCGTAAAGTGATAGCCAGGTCGCCAGGGGTCGGCCAGTAACTGTTCCCGGTGACGTCGAACCGTCATGGCCAGGTGGTCGATCTCATCTTTCATCGCCTGAGTTGTTTCATCCATGGGAAAGGGTTCCCAGTTGACCGTCTTGGTGAAGATCAGCCGCCAAATTCCATCCTGTTCCTTCCTGAGTTTGTAGCTGTAGGTGATGCGACCTTTCTCTGTGTCAATCACAACCGGTCCGAAGTTGGCGTGGTCTTCGTCAACAGTAGTTTTGGCTGTATCGAGATTGATTTTAACCTCTGCTTTCATGGCGCCTGTAGTGAATTCCAGATGGCCTTCCCTCAGGGAGTCTTTCGTGAAACCCTTGCTGTCCCGCCAATCTTCGGAGTAGGAGGCAATAACCGTATCGACGTCACCCGCAATCCTGGCAGTGACGTGGGCCTGCATGGCAGCCAACACCTCTGTTTCTTTTGTCATGTTCTGCCTTTCCGAATCAATAAAGTGAATTTACCTCGCATGATAACAAGTGCGTATTTCATAAAATTGGTTGTCCCCCAAATTATGGGGTAGGTCCTCGCCGGTATATGGACCTTCATCTTGTTCGGTTTGACCGGTACGTTTAGTCTTCTGGCTGTGTGTACTCTGCCGAAGGTTGCAGTTGGAAACAAAGCCAATCATTCGATCCCATCAACTTGCCGATGCCTTACCTTTTTATGGGGAAGGTGATGCGATTCCGGCGAACCGGGATTTGTCAGCCAAAGATGATAACAGTGGTTTCCGCGCGGTAATTCAGCTGTTCCTTCGTAGCTGGCCCTATATCGCGCCACAAGTCCTTGGCCGGTGGTGGCTGCCTGGCAAGGGCAGTGAGGACCAGGTAGCTGAACTGCTCGGAGGGCGTGGATTCAGCTTTACCTACATGCCTTTCGTGGTCACATTGTTTGCCATTGCCCTTCCTTACACGGGGCTGATTTCATTCACCGCGGAATACCCGTTTAATCTTCTGTACGCTCTGGTTGCTGTCATTGTCGTCAGTGCATGGCCGTTACCTTTCTTCGAAGGCAGGCTGCAGGTCATTTCTCTGGTCTCGTTACTGACGGCGGTCCTGCTCGCGAATATGGTCTCGATCGTTCTGATTGAAGATGAAGGCTACAACATCTACACAGGCGTGATTACGTTCGCCTGCCTGCTCGGTTGGTTCGTCCAGGTTGGTTACAACGCACGAGGACTTAAGTATCGCGTGCGCGTTGGGACACATCTGATCTACTACCCGGCACTGCAGTTGATCACGGGGCTCGGGTTCATGCTGGTCACGCTGCTGGTCGCGGAGATCATTAATCAGTCTGTCCTGCAGAACGAACCCCTGATGCCCGGCCTGTCAGCATTGATTGGTCACCCGGAATTGTCGAGGGAAGTCACACAAACCTTGACCGAGGCGGATCGCATGGAGTTGCGCTGGGCACCGGTGCAGGTTGAATTCCTCTGGTTCCTGGTCCTGATCCCGCTCGAGGTCTTCATGCTCTGGTACGTGGTCTGGATTTTTCAAAGAATTAACCATGACCTGCGGTTGGCGCTGGTTGACCGCTGGCACCGGCTGTCTTTGCGTCACCATGTCGACCACCGCGTCGGGGATTCTATATGGCGAATACAGGCCGACTCGGAAACAGTGATTTCTGTTGTTAAATCTCTTCTGGAACTGGCCGTCCTGCTGGCTAACGTAATTGGGGCTCTGGCTTTTATATCAATCCTTTCACCGACGCTTGGGTTGTTGATTCTGACGGTGTTGATCCCAACGCTCATCCTTGCAAGGTGGGCGATGCCGCGATACCGGACCCGGTCGCTGGTTGAGCGAAGGGCAAACGCAGACCTGATGTCGAGGATCCAGGAGTCATTCCGATCGATAAAGTTAAGTAAGGCGTACCAGGCCGGGCCGCTTTACCAGGACCAGTTCGAGCAGGATGCAATGGTTGCACTCAACGCGGAGTATCGGCATACCAGGCTAGGGTTGAGGGTTGGCGTGGTTATCGACGCCTATTCTGAATTTTTTATCTTTGTGGGTTTTTTCCTGATGGCCTTCTGGGTCAATGGCAGTGAGCCAACCTTTGCCACGGAACTGATTGCGCTTGCAGGAATGACCTTTGTCGTGTGGAACCTGTCGGCTTTTCGATGGGCAAGCGAGCGGTTTGAAGTATCGATCGGGTCGCTGGGCGACGTGATTAAAACCTGGGGCTGGATGCAGGATGTAGCCATGGGGTTAAGGCGGGTTTTCGACATACTCGACCTGCAACCGGAAGTTGTTGATCGACCAGGTGCAGTAGATTTCGAGGGGTTTTACAACGAAATCAGCTTCAAGGACGTCAGGTTTGCCTACACAGCAGACCGACCTGTCCTGCGGGGCGTCAGCTTTACCGCAACGCCGGGGACCATCAACGCGATTGTAGGCAGTTCCGGGGCCGGCAAGTCGACGTTAATGAGCCTGCTCCTCAGGTTGTTCGATCCGGACGAGGGCACGATTTCAATTGACGGAAAGGATCTGCGGGATCTCAAAGTTGACTCCCTGCGCCAGAATATCGCCATCGCGCTGCAGGAAAATGTACTGTTTGGTATGACGGTCCGGCAAAACATCTGTTACGCCGCTCCTGACGCCGGTTCGGCACAGGTAGAGGAAGCGCTCCGTATCGCTTGCCTCGGGGAGGTTGTTGCGGAATTACCTGACGGTCTTGAGACAATGCTCGGTGATCGTGGTGGTCGTCTTTCTACAGGTCAGCGGCAGCGGATATCGATAGCGAGGGCAGTGGTTCGTGAGACACCTGTCCTTATTTTAGATGAGCCCACGGCTGCACTAGATGCGGAAACGGAGCGCCAGGTATTAACCAACCTCGGTGCCTGGGCGAAAGAAGGTAACCGGGCAGTCCTACTGATTACCCACCGGATATCGACGATCCGCCAGGCTGACAATATTGTCCTGCTGGAATCGGGAGGTGTCGTCGAAAGTGGTGATCATGATCGCTTGATGCAGATTGATAACGGTCGTTACAAGGCGTTTGTGCATTCGGAGTCAGATAATAAGGACGATGCCGATGGCTGACAGTTTCTCATCGGAAGACGCGAAGTCGTTTTCATTCGAGCAACTGCGCGAAGAGGAACTGGCCCTCAATCGAAAGGCCAGCCTGGTTGATACCCGAACGGATATCGATAACCGGCAGACAGGCGGCCTGATCTGGCGAATCCTGCTCTTGCTGAGGTTTTTCTGGCAGAGGTTTGCCGTTGTCCTTTCGATGGAGTGGATATTAGCTGCGGTGGCTGCAGCAGTGGCGCCCTGGGCAGGTAAGGTACTCATTGATCATGTGGTACTGGGACAACCGATTCCTGATGATGGCAGAGGTTACCCCTCTTTCCTGCTGCCTGCCGTTGAGTTCCTGACCGGATCCTCAGCACTGACTATTCTTTTCTGGCTCGCCATCTGGACCGCCGTTGGTGTTGCCGCGAGGCTGGTCTGGGAGTACGTGCACGATCTGGTTGAGGAACGTTTGCAGCATTCGATGATGTATATGCTGCGTGCCCGCCTGTTCGAGAGCATGCGTCGCTTACCGATAACGCAGCTGGACAATCAGCCGATTGGCGATTCCGTGTTTCGCACCATTTACGATGTCAGTTCAGTGACTCATGTCATTCGACTGGTGTTCCAGGTGACGGGTAACACCCTGGTGACTTTTACCGTCGCCGCCCTGACAATGCTGAGTGCCTATCCTGATTCACCGATGGTGGTCTGGCTTGCCCTGGGCGTCATGCCGGTTTATGTGCTGGTAACACTGCCATTCTCGCGCATGATACGTCATCGCGCTCAGGCAACTGTTGCTGCTGGCACCGTGTTCACCAGCGCAACCGAAGAAGGTATGGACAATATTCAGGCAGTCCAGAGCCTTGGGGTTAACGACCTGGAAAAAGAGCGATTTGGCCTGACCAGCGCTAATGCTTTCAGGCGTGAGCGATATGAAATGCTGGCCAACGGTGCGATTGAGGGTCTGGGAGAATTTGCCGGTAAGGTCCTGTACCTGGGTTTTATGTTGTACATGCTGGGAGTGGTCATCTCGGGTGAAATGACACCTGGTGACTATGCCGTCATTCTTGGTTACTTTCTGACCATGAGTGAACCTGCGAAGTCCCTGGGCGGGTTGTGGTTGAATATTCAGGGACCCGCTGCCAAGGCACGTCGCGTATTTGCCATGCTCGATATGGACAGCGAGGATGATGTTGGAACAGTGGCAATGGAAACCGTTTCGGAGGGTATCGAGTTTCAGGAGGTTGGTTTTACCTATCCGGATGGTCGAGTGGCACTCAGTAATGTCTCATTTGAGGCCAGGCAGGGAGAGATGGTTGCGCTGGCGGGACCCACCGGTGCCGGGAAAACCACTTTGGCTTACCTGGTACCTCGCTATCACGTGGCAACCCAAGGTCGTATCCTGGTAGATGGTCGCAACATTAACGAATTTGCCATAGACAGTTTGCGCAGCCAGGTTACCTATGTGTTCCAGGAGGCGGAAACGCTTGCCATTTCTGTTGCTGACAATATTCGGTTTGGTAACCCTGAAGCGACACAGCAAGAGGTCGAACGTGTCGCCCGGCTGGTTGGAATTCATGATTTTATCGCCGATCTGCCAGAGGGCTACCAGACGCTGCTTGGAACGACTAGCAGCAAATTGTCTGTCGGGCAGAAACAGCGTCTTTCGATCGCCAGGGGATTGATTCGCGACACAGCCGTTTTGATTCTCGATGAGCCAACGTCAGCCCTGGATCCGGAAACTGAAAACTACCTGGCATCTGCACTCAGGGAGGCGGCGAAGGAAAAGCTGGTCATAGTGATCGCACATCGGCTGTCGACAATCCGTCAGGCCGACAAGGTTGTATTCCTCGAACATGGCCAGGTAGTCGAACAGGGTACACATGATGAATTGATGAACCTCACGTCGGGGCGATATCGAGAGTTTGTCAACCTCCAGGAAGGAGCATCGGCAAATGACTAAAAACTGGGATTACGAAAAATGGCGGGAACTTGGCGATTTTAGTGATGCCTGCCTGGCTAGTAACTAGCTTGAGATGGAACGTATCGCGCAAAAACCTACGACTGGTACGCAAATGAGAATCCCGAAGGCCTGTCCATGCAGGAACTTGCCAGCATATACCAGGCCCAGTGGTATGCGCTCAACGCTGAACTCCAAGCTTTGCAGCATGTGATCGAGGAAAATCCCTAGACGGTCAACAAACCCTGGACTCAGCAAGGCTGGCTCCCTATCACCCGGGCGGCTTAAACTCATGGCAACCTAGCGATTATCGAATACCTTATCGAGCAGGGCGCTGATCCAACTTTATCTGTTGGTTACGTGGATGACAGGGTCAGCGCTGTTGAGATGGCGCGGTTTGGTAAAAATCCAGAGCTGGCCGGTTGTTTGGAAGACATCATTCGTCGCCGCTCATGACCTTCAAGAGGCAGTCTACAGCAACTGGGCTTCTTACTTGGTCAGGGCGTCTTCCAACCGACCCAACAGGCCAGTCAACTCGTCGCTAGTGATCGACAGTATTGGTGATATTCAGGTTGGCAGGCCGCGACGAAAAGCCGGATATCGATGAGGGCCATTGAGTGCACCGTAGATCACCAACCCGTTTTTCAGCGTGATGCCCTGGTAGCGTTCCTCGGCTTCCTGTTTCCTCACTGTGAGTTTGAACCAACTGCTTCAAGATCGAATGCCGCTGCCATCAACGCCCGGGTGTAGTCTGTCGTAGGTGTTGTAAAAATCTGTTCTGAAGGACCTTGTTCAACAATCTCGCCATCTTTCATGACGATAAGTTCATGAGCCAGTGCCCGGACAACCTTGAGGTCATGGCTGATGAACAGGTAGGCAAGATCATGGTTTCTCTGCAAATCGCGCAGTAGGTCCACCATCTGCGCCTGGACGGAAAGATCCAGCGCCGAAGTGGGTTCATCCAGGATCAGTATCTTGGGCTTCAGTATGATCGCCCTTGCAACCGCGATGCGTTGTCGTTGGCCGCCTGAAAACTCATGGGGATATCGGTCCCGCACACCAGGATCCAGGCCAACCTCCTCGAGCACTCTGGTCACCATTGCGCGACGCTCGTGAGAAGTGAGTTCAGGGGAATGAATTTTCAGTCCCGCTTCAATGATCTGGTTGGCAGACAATCGTGGCGGCAAACTTCCGAACGGGTCCTGGAAGACGATCTGGAACTGGTTGCGAAATGATCGAAGCTGTCCTGATTTCAGGTCATGGATCGGTGTGCCACCCAGGTGGATGTTACCGCTGCAGCCGACCAGACGGACCAGCGCCATGGCGAGTGTGGTTTTACCTGAGCCCGATTCACCAACAATACCCAGCGTCTGCCCCTGGCGGATTGCCACTGAAACCTGGTCGACAGCGGTAAAGACTTTCTTCCTGGCGAACAGACCCTTTGCCAGGTTGAACTCGACGCTGAGTTTATCAGCCTGCATCACAACCTGGGAGCTGGAGTTCGCGGCAACTGGCTCACCGCTTGGCTCTGCGGCTATTAGGTGGCAGGTATATTCATGTTGCGGGTCTGAGAAGATGGTGTCGGTGGTTGCTTGTTCAACCATTTTACCGGCAGTCATGACGCAGACCCGGTCAGCCATTTTCCGGACGACTCCGAGGTCATGGGTAATCAGGAGCAGGGCCATGTTCAGTCGATCTTTAAGTTCATCGAGAAGGTTAAGAATCTGAGCCTGGACAGTGACGTCGAGCGCGGTGGTTGGTTCATCTGCGATCAGGAGATCAGGCTCATTGGCGAGAGCCATGGCGATCATGACGCGCTGCCGCTGGCCACCTGAGAGCTCATGCGGAAACGCACGCAGCCGTTCTTCGGCCCTTTGCAGGCCAACGAGTTCTAGCAGCTCAAGCGATCTCGCCCTGGCTTCACTGACACCCATGCCCTGATGGACATAGAGAACCTCGCCAATCTGCTTCTCGATGTGATGCAGCGGGTTTAATGAAGTCATGGGTTCCTGGAAGACCATGCTCACCCGGTTACCTCGAATCTTTAACAGTTCTTCTTCGGCGAGACCGATGACCTCTATGCCATCTACGAGAACCGAGCCAGTTGGATGAGAGGCATATTGATAAGGCAACAGCTGCATGACAGACAAGGCAGTAACGGATTTACCGGAGCCGGACTCGCCGACAATTGCCACGGTTTCGCCTCGTTCGATATGAAAGCTGACATCGTGGACAACTTCTGTACCTCGAAATTCGACTGACAGGTTTTTCACCTCAAGAATGGAATCACTCATGTCGCAGACCGCCTTGGGTCAAAGGCATCACGTACACCTTCACCGACAAACACCAGCAGGCTCAACATGATGGCCAGTGTGAAAAATCCTGCGAGACCCAGCCAGGGTGCCTGGATGTTGGCCTTGCCCTGTGCCAGCAGTTCGCCCAGTGAAGGATATCCGGCAGGTAATCCAAAACCGAGGAAGTCCAGTGACGTCAGGGTTGTTATCGAACCGCTCACGAGGAACGGTAAAAACGTCAGCGTCGCCACCATCGCATTAGGCAGAATGTACTTCCACATGATTACAAAATCGCGTTCACCCAAGGCCCGCGCAGCGTTGACGTAGTCAAAATTCCTAGTACGGAGGAATTCCGCGCGTACTACCGCAACCAATGCCATCCAGTTGAACATGAGAAGTACCAGCAGAAGCGCGACAGGATTAGGTTCGAACAGGCTGGTCAGGATTATGATGAGAAACAGTACCGGCAGACCGGCCCAGATCTCGACAATACGTTGACCGATGAGGTCTACGAGGCCACCAAAATAACCCTGGGTTGCGCCAACACTGATACCGATGATGGCGCTGAAGAATGTCAGCGTCAGGCCAAAAATAACGGACAGGCGAAAGCCGTAGATGATTCTGGCAGTCACGTCCCGGCCGATATCGTCAGTTCCCAGCCAGTGGCGGCTGCTGGGCGCTTCGGGAACAGCACCCTCTGTGTTCCAGTCGATAGTGTCGAAACTGTACGGGATCAGTGGCCAGAGCATCCAGCCGCCACCGTCTTCGATTAACTGTTGGACGGGTTCTGATCGATACTCAGTTTCGGTTTCAAAAACACCACCGAAAGTAGTCTCTGGATAGGTCACGAGAACAGGAAAATAGACATCGCCTTCGTAGGTCATCATGAGTGGTTTATCGTTGGCGATAAATTCTGCGAACAGGCTGAGAACCATAAGGACAGTGATAACCCAAAGACTCCAATAGCCTCTTTTTTTGGCTTTAAAATTCTGCCACCTGCGCCTGGTTAACGGAGACATCAGGTTTCTCTAGTCTCGAAATCAATGCGAGGGTCGACCAGCGTGTAGGTGATATCGCCAATAAGAGTCATGATCAGGCCAGTGAAAGTGAATATGAATAAGGTCCCGAACATGATTGGATAATCCCGCCGCAATATCGCTTCAAAACCGAGCAGGCCAAGTCCATCCAATGAAAAGATCACCTCAATCAACAAAACACCGGTGAACAGGACACCGACCAAGGCAGCAGGGAACCCGGCGACGACAATGAGAATGGCATTGCGAAGAACATGACCATAGAGGATACGCTTTTCGTTGAGCCCCTTGGCTTTTGCGGTCAGAACGTACTGTTTCGATATCTCGTCGAGGAATGAGTTTTTCATCAGCATCGTTAACGTTGCAAAACCGCCGATCGTCAGCGCGGTGACGGGCAGGGCAAGATGCCAGAAATAGTCCAGAACTTTCCCGAGTGGCGACAATTCATCAAAGTTGTTGGAGGTCAGCCCTTTTAACGGGAACAGGTCGAAGTACGAGCCACCGGCAAACAATACTATCAACAGAACTGCGAAGAGAAAGCTTGGCACCGCGTAACCGACAAATATAAAACCGCTGGTCCAGGCGTCAAACCGGGACCCGTCCCGAACAGCTTTGGCGATACCCATCGGTATGGAGATCGCATACACCAGCAGCATTGACCAGAGTCCAAGTGAAATGGAAACCGGCAGCCTTTCCCTGACTAGGTCAATGACCGGGCGACCCTGGTAATAGCTTTCACCCAGCTCGAATACCAGATATTCCTTCAGCATTTTGAAGTAGCGTTCATGCAGCGGTTTGTCGAATCCAAACTGTTTCTCGATCGCTTTGATCAGTTCCGGATCGAGGCCTACCGCACCTGCGTATTGGGTTGCGCCCTCCATCGGCATTGGCGCACTTTGCGCACCTGCGATGCGACTTGAGGCTCCCCCGACCTGACCGGTCAGCTGGGCAATCATCTGGTCGACCGGGCCTCCAGGCGCAAGCTGGACAATGAAAAAATTGAGCGTGATGATGCCGATCAGCGTGGGAAAGAGCAGCAGCAGACGACGAGTGATGTACCTAGCCAAGTGTCCTCCCGGAGACGCTATTTGATCGCTGCACTGACGCGTGCGGCCCTGGCTTCATCGTACCACCAGCCATCGGGGTAGGCGGGTCTGTACTTCGGATGTGGTGGTCGACCAAACTTGTCCCAGTGCACGGTGCGGCGTGCATCGTAGGCGTATAGCGGAATCAGTAGATAGTCCCACATCAGAACTCGATCGAGGGCGCGGCTGGCGGCAACCAGTTCATCCAGGGTCTCTGCCACCTCGGCTGTTTCAATAAGGTAGTCGACAACAGGTGAACTGATCCCCGTGTAATTTCTTGAACCTTCCCCCATCACTGCACTGGAGTGAAAGTTCGAACGTGCTTCCAGTGTTGGTGGAATGACGAAGTCATAGCTCTGAACAAAGGCATCATAATCATGCTTGCGCATGCGGTTTGTGTACTGGCTGATGTCAACCAGTCGGATGTTGGCTGAGATTCCTAGTCGCTCCAGTGACTTGAACCATGGTAG
>CENW01056333.1_pt1 | contig 14915 bp, 13 predicted proteins | sample 530241 | NCBI WGS metagenome assembly CENW01 (sample SAMEA2619818, study PRJEB7988) | marine metagenome | isolation source: saline water (ENVO:00002010), including | reverse complement strand
TCTGCTCTATTAAGGGGCCTAGTTATGCTTGGCATTGTTGTCGGTATACTTTTTGATGATTATTTTGGCGTAGTGGCTGCTATTGGTGAATTGATGGGTAAATTTGGTGACGCTGGTTTTGCTGGCTTGCTTGCATTAATGATCATTGTATTTTGGTATAACAAAAACTAGTTATTACCAATAGTCATACAAAAACGCTCTATATTAACTTCTAGTATAGAGCGTTTTTATCTTTATAGATCTAACATAGTATAGCATACTATGTATTAGTTTAAACTATCTTAATTTTTGATTTTATGCGCAATACAATAAATAAAACACTTTTATCTTCATTCTTAATTTTCTTTTCAACAACCCTTGAAGGTTCAAGTATTCGAGTCATTAATCGCGTCAACAACTCTACTGATGAAATAAAAACTTTGGATGATTTAAGAGGCGTTTTTGTTTCAGTGAAAGAAGTGTCTAGGGTTTTATCCTCGAGGAATCCTTACATCAATAATGATAGAAATAAAATGGTCATTTACATCGGCAATAATAGAATTAAAATTTCTGGTAATAGTAGTTATGTATTAGTTGATGAGTTGGTCTTTCAAATGCCAAGTTATGCCATATGGGATAACGGTGACATCTATGTTCAAGCTGAACCCCTCTTCAGTCTCATCCAAGAAACTACATTGCCTGGCATAGGATATGATTCCAGGCGAATGGTGCTCGATATTGATATAAAAGAATTTAATATAACAGGTGTAAATATAGATGAAAAAGCTAATGGTACAATTTTAAGAATAAAAACTCGGTCTAATTTTCCCGAGGGGAATATTAGCTCATTTTTCCATGAAAATGGCTGGTTTTATATTACCATAGCTGACGCATTAATCGACACAACTGAGATACGAAGAAGTGACATAAGGGGTGTAGTTAAAAGCGTAACAGCTGATCAGCTTAATAATACAGCTCAAATAGCCTTTCAAATCAAAACAAAGGTTGATAGCCATGAACTATATCAGGGCAAAGACCCTAGTGAAATTGTCGTTTCTCTTAGAACGCCTATGGATAATAGTGTGTCTCGAATTAAGGAGGTCAAAGATCGATGGAAGCTCGACACGGTCGTTCTTGATGCTGGTCACGGGGGAAAAGACCCTGGAGCAATTGGACCCAGAGGGACTAAAGAAAAAGACATAGTTCTTGATATAGTAAAAAGAGTCGGTCTATTGCTTGAGAAAAATACAAAACTAAAGGTTGTTTATACGCGAGAGGAAGACACTTTCGTTCCACTTTGGAAGAGAACAAAAATGGCAAATGAATCCAATGGAAAAATTTTTATAAGTTTTCATGTTAATTCCAATCCAAATAAATCAGCTCACGGTTTTGAAACCTATTTGCTTCGTCCTGGAAAGAATGAAGATGCTATTGAAGTTGCATCAAGAGAGAATGAGGTTATTAAACTTGAGGATAGAACATATAATAGATATCAAGACCTATCAGGTGAAAACTTAATTATGGCAACGATGGCGCAAAGTGTTTTTCTCAAAGAAAGTGAAGAGCTTGCAGCTATGATTCAATCAGAAATGGGTAAATCTGTTAAGTCAAAGAACAGGGGGGTTAAGCAAGCAGGTTTTCACGTCTTGATCGGAGCAAGTATGCCAAACGTATTGATTGAAGCGGGTTTCTTGTCAAATAGAAATGAAGAAAAAAATCTCAGAAATTCAAAATACAGACAGGTGATAGCGAATAGTATTTACAAAGCAATTGTAAAGTTTAGATATTCAAGGGAACAATACTTAGCCGATAATTAGTTTAGTTAGAACTCCAACTTTTCAATAATCCGTTAAAATATCATAAAAGAAAAATTAAAATATCTTTACAGTCTTAGAAGACTTGGAATTAAGGTAGGCCTTAACCATACCCTTGAACTGCTCTCTGCTTGTGGCAATCCACATAAAAACTTGGATATCATTCATATTGCTGGTACAAATGGTAAAGGATCTACATCTTCCATGCTTGCTTCAGTTTTAAAAGCATCAGGTAAAAATGTAGGTTTATACACTTCTCCGCACCTAATAAAATTTAATGAAAGAATTCGTGTAAATGGAAATTGTATTCTTGATGAAGAAATTGCATCTTTTATTGATAAAAACAAAAAACACATAGAGCGTATAAACTCAACCTTTTTTGAGACCACGACCGTTATGGCATTTGACTATTTTGTTCATAAAAAAATAGATATTGCAATAATCGAAGTAGGGCTAGGTGGGAGACTGGACTCAACTAATGTAGTCAATCCTCTACTGACAGCAATTACTCCAGTTTCATTAGACCATCAACATATTTTAGGATATAGCTTAAAATCTATTGCAAATGAAAAAGCAGGTATAATAAAAGAGGGTGTACCTGTTGTTGTTTCAAAACAAAAATATGAAGCTGAGAGAGTCATCAGAAAGGTTGCGGCAAAAATAGATGCAAAAATCATAAGGACTGATAAAACAAAATATGTAACTATTCAAGAATTTGGCACAAAATTTAGTTATAAATCCAAAGAATATTTTACACCTCTAATGGGAGTTCACCAATCAGAAAACGCAGCAATGGCTATAGAGATAGCAAATGCATATGATAAAAAAATTGATAAAGAAACTATTCAAGAAGGCTTTTCTAAAACAAAGTGGCCTGGTAGAATGCAAAAACTCTCAAAAAATCTACCCATCTATTATGACGTTGCCCACAATCTCGATGGCATTAAATCAGCGATTTGTTCTGCATCATTGATTCAAGAAAAAAAACCGCATATTTTACTTTCGCTTAAGGGAGATAAGGAAATTGACTTGATCGCAAATGAAATATTTAAATATAACAAGTCATTGATTGTATCTGGAATTGAAAATCTAGAGCTGATGTCTGCCAATGAACTCCATTCATTATTGAATAATATACAAAGTCGAACAAAACCTGAAAAGATAGATGACTTTGAGGATGCTTTAGATGAGCTTACAAAAAGAGTTAAAAAAACAAATACCCTTGGGCTTGTTTTGGGCAGTCATTACATAGCAAAGCCCGTTTTTGATAAATTTGGCATTTTAATGTAAAATTTTGTAATATTGGTTAGTTATTAATATATGTGTTTATAAAGTCCTGGTCTAACACCAGGCGTACTCCTCTAAAAAAATTTCTAAGTATAATTTCAATTTAATTATTTAAGGTTGCTTTTTTATGAATGTTAGTGAATTGCAAAAGTTAAGAATCAAAGAGCTCACTGAGCTAGCTACTAAACTTGAAATAGAAAGTTATTCTGGTATGAATAGACAAGAGCTAATAGTTAAAATACTTGAAGCTCAAATTGAAAAAGAAGGTGGAGTAACCGCTCGAGGAGTTTTAGAGGTTCTTAATGAAGGATATGGTTTTTTGAGAAGCCCTAATTTTAACTACCTACCAGGACCAGATGATATTTACGTTAGCCCATCTCAAATAAAGAGATTTGGGTTAAGAACAGGCCATGAAGTTTCCGGACAGATAAGACCTCCTAAATCAAAGGAAAGATTTTATGCTTTACTAAAAGTTGAAGAGGTTAATGGAAAAGATCCCTCTGAGCTTAGAAAAGCTATTCTTTTTGACAATCTTACCCCTTTGTATCCTGAGGAAAAATTGAATTTGGAGGTAAATCCTAAAGATTTATCTACTCGTGTAATGGATTTGATTTCCCCAGTTGGTAAAGGTCAGCGTGGCCTTTTGGTAGCACAACCAAAGACTGGAAAAACAGTTTTAATGCAAAAGGTTGCTAATGCAATAACTCAAAACCACCCAGAAATAAAAATGATAATTTTGTTGATTGACGAAAGACCTGAAGAAGTTACCGACATGAAAAGAAATGTTGAAGCGGAAGTAATTAGTTCAACTTTTGATGAAGCGCCAGAAAGACACGTTGCGGTCGCAGATATGGTAATTCAAAAAGCAAGACGTATGGTTGAGTTTGGAGAAGATGTCGTAATTCTTCTTGACAGTATCACAAGGCTTGGACGTGCACATAATGCAGTAATTCCTCACAGTGGAAAGATTCTGTCAGGAGGGGTTGATTCCAATGCTCTCAAAAAACCTAAGCAATTTTTTGGAGCGGCAAGAAATACTGAAGAAAGCGGTAGCCTTACTATTCTTGCAACTGCATTAATTGACACTGGAAGCAGGATGGATGAAGTCATCTTTGAAGAATTTAAAGGCACAGGTAACATGGAGCTTGTAATGGATCGAAAATTAAGTGACAGAAGAATTTATCCGGCCTTCGATCTAATTAGATCTGGTACAAGAAAAGAAGAGCTATTGCTTGATAAAAAAGTGCTCGCAAGAATGTGGATATTAAGAAAGCTTCTGAATGATATGAATGTGATTGAAGCAATGGAATTCATTCAAGATAGAATGCGAAGAACAAAAGCTAATGATGAGTTTATGGAGACAATGAGTCAATAGACTTAATAAAAGCATCAATGTCAAATAAACCCTTCAATCTAAAATCTATTTCCTTAAAGATAAAAACTGATAGACCTGTACGGAAAACTCCATACCAAGTCAAAGGTATTTTGATGAAACAATTTCCGGATTCTGAAATTGTTCCAATGTTGAATGGGTCCTATAGAAAGAAATATCTTTACCCAAGAATTCAAGTAAAAATTCTTAATGAGCAAATTATAATCTTTGCAATTAAGGAGGGAGTAAAACCATTATTAAAAATTCAAGACTCTATTAAAGAATTAAATTTTGGTGACATCACGTTTAAGGTCGATGATTTGAGCAATGAAAAAAATACTGAATTTTTTACCCTCACCCCTTTCCTAAATGAATATAATTTTATTTCAAACTGGGCTGCTCTTAATCACAGCACAAAAAAACAATATCTTGCAAAGAACGATTTTGAAAAGCTTGACTTCTTAAACACTCTATTAGGGGAAAATCTAATTTTTCTTGCAAGAGAACTTGGTTCAAAATTGAATAACAATATATTTTCAAAAATATCTGTTGATACTTTAATACCCGCCAAAACTGAACAGCGAAACTGGGGATTGTTTCAAAGTAAACTTTTCTTAAATGTTAAGCTTCCTAATTATATTGGACTTGGAAATGGTATAACAGGAGGCTTTGGTGCAATCGAGAATAGTTCTTCTGAAGTGACTGATTTTGAACCTGCAGCAACACTCAATGATCTTCGTAAAATGTCAATTAAGTCAAAGCCTGTGATTGAAGATAATAATTTTTCATCGAGCCTTATTGAATTTGATCCAGAAAAGGTTTCAAAACCAAAATTATTAAAAAAGAGAAGACCAAAAAGAAAAAAAGAGTTTATAAAAAAATCGCTGAGGACACAAAAAAATAATTCTTCAAAATCAAAAAACAAATCAAAAGAACCTATTAATTACAACTCTCATGAATACCATCAAAAACAACATACCATTGTATAATGAAATTTACAGATAGAGTAAACAAAGTTAAACCATCATTCACTCTTGAAATGACCTCAAGAGCTGCAGAGCTCAAGCATCAAGGATTTGATGTTGTTAATTTTAGTGCAGGGCAACCTGATTTTAATACACCGGATAACATCATCAACGCTGCCAAAAAAGCTATGGATGATGGGCTTACAAAATATACCCCTGGATCCGGGATGATTGAATTACGAAATGCCGTTTGTAAAAAAGTAAAACGTGAAAATGATTTAGACATTTCCTCGGAACAAGTTTTGGTTTCAAATGGAGAAAAGCAAAGTCTTTATCTGGCATGCCAATCTTTATTTCAAAGAGGAGATGAGGTAATCATATTTAAGCCTTATTGGGTTTCTTTTCCTGAGTTTGTTACGCTTTCAGATGCAACACCTGTGCTAATTGATACGAGCTCTGCTAATAATTTTGAGCCAGATATTTCACAACTAGAGGCTGTTAAAAACAATAATACTAAAGGGGTAATTATAAATTCACCGTCGAATCCAACTGGCGCAGTATGGTCTCAAGAAAAAATTATAGAGATATTGAAAATTGCCGAAGAAAATGATTGGATTGTAATCTCTGATGAATGCTATGAAAGACTGGTTTTTGATGGTCAAAATATTATTAGTCAAAAACTAGCAGACGATAACAATATTAAAGCTAATATTATTACTTGTATGAGCATGTCTAAAACCTATGCTATGACTGGCTGGAGAATTGGTTATGCATTTGGAAGGGTTGAAATAATCAAAGCTATGTCTAAAATTCAAGGACAAGCGACATCTTGTGCGAATTCAATTGGTCAAGCTGCCTCAATCGAAGCTTTGACAGGCAGTCAGGTTGAAGTCGAAAATATGATTAATAAATTTAAAAAAAGGCGAGACTATATGGTCAAAGCGCTCAAAAACATTCCTGAAGTTAGCTGCCCAACCCCAGGAGGAGCTTTTTATGCTTTCCCAAACTTTGGTTATTATATTGAAAAATCTTTCAAGGAAAAAACTATTTCAAACTCGTTTGACTTGTGCGATTTATTTTTGAACGAGGGACACGTAGCAACAATACCAGGCGATGGCTTTGGTGCTCCAGGCTACGTAAGATTTTCATATGCAATTGACGAAAAAACAATTGATGAGGGCATAAATAGAGTACGAAAAATAATTGATAAAATTAAATAATTGAAAAAAGGAAAAAAATGAAAGTAGACATACATCCAGATTACAAACAGGGAACGATAACTTGTTCTTGTGGTCATTCATTCATGGTTTATAACACTTTAGGAGACCAGACAATTGATATATGCTCAGAGTGCCACCCTTTCTATACAGGCAAACAAAAATTAGTGGATACTGCTGGTAGAATTGAAAAGTTTAAGAAAAAGTACAAAAAATCCTAATTATCTATGTTCAAGATCACTTTACTTTCTGTGATGAAGCCAACAATACTTGTTGGCGGTCAAGCTGTAATTGAAGGAGTCATGATGCGTGTTCCAGGCGCTTACGCCACTGCGGTCCGAGATCCAAATGGAAAAATACACGTCGAAAAGAAAAAATATTTATCTATTGGTGAGCGCTCAGCATTTTGGAGAAAACCCATTTTTAGGGGCATGGCAGGGCTATATGAATCAATGAAAATGGGTATGGAAACTCTTCAATGGTCTGCAGATATTGCAATGCCCACTGAAACCAACAAACCAAAAAATAAGTTAGCCGATTTTTTTTCATCGCTATTTGCTATTGCTCTTGCAATCTCACTATTTATGGTGGCTCCGATGTGGTTGACAACGTATTTATTGGAGTTTGAAAAAGAGGCAGTGTTGTTCAATGTATCTTCCGGTTTCTTTCGAATAACCTTCTTTATCCTTTACCTTTTTATTATTTCTAGATTGAATGATGTGAAAAGATTGTTTCAATATCATGGTGCTGAACACAGGGTAGTATATAATTTTGAATCAGGTAAGAGAATCAGCGTCGACAATGCGCAAAATTTCCCTTCGCAACACCCAAGATGTGGGACAAGTTTTATGTTCATTGTCCTCTTATCAGCAATTATCGTATTTTCAATTATTGATAGCCTTATTATGATATTTACTGGGCATATCAATTTAATCTCTCGCTTATTATTTCACCTACCAATGATTCCTTTTGTTGCTGGAATATCTTATGAGCTTATTAAAGTAAGCTCTAGAAATGAAAATATTATTTTTCGAGTTCTTAGAACACCCGGACTTTGGTTGCAAAATATCACCACAAGTAAGCCTGACGATGAAATGGTAGAGGTTGCAATTACTGCGTTGGAAAAGGCTTTTGGTAAAAAGTTAAACTCTATGGCTGGCAAGCAGTACGTTGCTGAAGCTGTTGGATGATTGAGAAGCTTGAAAATATAATCCTACATTTTGAGGATCTTGAAAAACAAATGATGGATCCTCATCTTATCAGTGATCAAAATAAGTACAAGGAAGTAACCAAAGAGCATAGAAGACTGGCTCCCGTTGTAGAGAAGTCTCGTGATTATATTTTAATTTACAATCAAATCGTTGAAGATGAGTCAATATTAGAGGGTGATGATGAAGAATTAAAAAAAATTGTAAAAGATGAACTCGATGATCTAAAACATAAAGCATCTAAAATTGAGGATGAACTCAAGATTATGCTTCTTCCAAGAGACCCAAACGATGATAAGAATATTATTGTTGAAATACGAGCCGGGACTGGTGGCGATGAAGCGGCGCTCTTTGCATCAGATTTATATAGGCTATATTCAAGGTTTGCTGAAAGAAACAATTGGCAATATAAAGTAATGGAATCAAGTTCTATTGGCATTGGTGGATACAAGGAATTAATCATGTCCATCAATGGTGATGGTGCATATGGAAAGTTAAAGTACGAGAGTGGTGTTCACCGGGTGCAGCGTGTCCCAAAAACTGAAACAAGTGGAAGGGTTCACACATCGGCTGCTACGGTTGCCATATTACCTGAGGCAGAAGAAGCAGATGTGCAGGTGATAGATGCTGATTTAAAAATTGACACATACAGAGCGAGTGGCGCAGGAGGTCAACACGTAAATAAAACCGAATCTGCAATTCGAATAACTCATATTCCAACAGGACTCGTTGTGACTTGTCAGGACGAAACTTCGCAGCATAAAAATAAAGCTGCAGCGTTAAAAGTTCTTAGGTCGCGCCTTCTAGCAGCCGAGCAAGAGCAGATAGCTAAAGAACGTGCAGCGGCAAGAAAAGATATGGTTTCTACTGGTGATCGATCTGCCAAAATACGTACCTACAATTTTCCCCAGGGAAGAATCACAGATCATAGAATTAACTTTACGGCTTATAATTTAGATGGCGTAATGGACGGAGAATTGAATGAATTAATCGAAAATTTAGTTTTTGCGGATCAGCAAGCAAAGCTAACAGAGGTGGTTTAAATTTTGGAAACAGTGCTGGACAAAAAAGGATCATTGCGAGTTATTGACCTCATGAAATGGGGTGAGAGTTGCTTCGAAAAAAATAATTTTGAAAATCCTAAACAGGAAATTGAATGGCTTCTTTGTGATCTTTTGGAAAGAAAGAGAGCTGATCTTTACGTTAACTTCGAAGACTCTGTGTCTAGAGAAAAGCTGCTGGTTTTAAATCAGTGGATAAAAAAAAGATTAAATAAGATGCCATTACAATATATTACAGGAAAGACGGAATTTTACGGCAATCTTTTCTTCCTCAATCAGGAAGTTCTTATTCCTCGCCCTGAAACAGAACGCTTGGTTGATATTGCACTAGATGTGATAAATGAAATAACTAATCCGAGGATACTTGAAATTGGAACCGGTTCGGGGTGTATCTCAATTTCATTAGCAGAAAAAAGAAAAGATTTACAAATAACAGCGCTAGATATTTCTCAAACAGCTCTTGATAAGGCAATCGAAAATTCTCAATATCACAAAATCTACAATATTGATTTTAAACATTTAGATATCTTAAAAGAAATTCCATATGGTGAATATGACGTGATTATTTCCAATCCACCCTACATTGGGCAACATGAGCTTAATAACCTTATGAGCGATGTAAAAGATTTTGAGCCTCTTATTGCGCTGACTGATAATAAAGATGGATTAAGTTTTTACAGTCGAATTTCTTCAATAGCCCCAATGTTACTCAGAAAAAATGGATTCGTAATTCTTGAGGTTGGTTTAGGTGAACACCCAAACCAAGCCTATGAAATTTTCAAAAAAAATGGCTATAAAAATATTAACTTAATTAAAGATTTTAACAATGATAAAAGAGTTTTAAAGGCAAATGTATAAATGAAATCAGAATTTGTTCATCTTCATAATCATTCTGACTATAGCCTATTAGATGGCGCGCAGACCGTTCAAACATTGGTAAATACCATTGATGATTTGAACATGGATTCCGTTGCTTTAACTGAGCATGGCAATTTATTTAGCGTAATACCATATTATAAAGCAGCTCAAAAAGCAGGAGTAAAGCCAATCATTGGTTGTGAAACGTATGTAGCAGTAGGTAGTAGGTTCGATAAAAAAGCCAGATCAGATGGAGGATGGGGCAATAATCACCTTGTTCTTCTTGCCCAAAATTACAAGGGGTATCAAAACTTAATGAAGCTTGTCACTCATGGCTACTTAGAGGGTTTTTATTACAGACCTAGAATTGACATTGATTTGTTGAAAGAGCACAGCGAAGGACTGGTTTGTTTATCAGGATGTTTAAAAGGCGAAATACCAGAAAAAATGTTAAAAGATGATTGGAAAGGAGCAAAAGATGCAGCGCTTCGTTTTGCCGAAATCTTTGAAGACCGTTTCTATCTTGAGGTTCAAAATCATGGCATACCGGACGAAATACAAAACATTCAAAATATGAAAAAGCTTAGTACCGAATTGAATTTACCCATGGTTGCAACTAATGATGCACACTACGCCAAGCACGAACATTGGGAAGCCCATGATGTTCATATTTGTCTTGGAACTGGTAAGGATAGAGATGACCCTAAGCGTTTGCGGTATGCTACTCCAGAATTTTATTTTAAAACTCAAGATCAAATGTTTGAAATGTTCAAGGATGTTCCAGGAGCAATCGAGAATACCAGAAAAATTGCTGATAGTATAGATTTTGAAATTCCGATGGGAGATTACCACCTCCCCAATTTTCCTATTCCTAAGGATGCTGAAAATTCTAACGCTGATGATTATTTAAAGTCTTTATGTGTTGAAGGCGTAAAAAATAGATATGGAGAATATTCACATGATCTAGAACATAGGCTAGATCATGAGTTGGGCGTAATAAAGAAGATGGGTTTTGCTGGCTACTTTTTAATCACAGCAGATTTTGTTAAGTATGCAAAAGATAACATGATTCCGGTTGGTCCAGGAAGAGGTTCGGCAGCTGGAAGTCTTGTTTCATATTCCTTGGGCATAACAACCGTAGATCCAATTCGTCACAAGCTTCTTTTTGAAAGATTTTTGAACCCTGACAGGATTAGTATGCCAGATATTGACATTGATTTTTGTATCGAACGAAGAGGTGAGGTAATCGATTATATCAAAACTCAATATGGTGAAAATTCAGTTACGCAAATTATTACCTTTGGAAAAATGAAAGCACGTCAAGTTGTTAGGGATGTTGGAAGGGTTCTGGGATACTCCTTTGGAGACGTTGATAAGCTCGCAAAAATGATTCCGACCACACTCAACATAACCTTGGATGAGGCTCTTGATCAAAGCCCAGAGTTAATGGCTGCTTCAAAAGGCGAGTTTAAAGAGCTGCTTGATTATTCTAAAATACTTGAGGGTATGAATCGTCACGCTTCAATTCATGCAGCTGGTGTTGTTATTGCCCCAGGGGAACTAACGGACTATGTTCCCTTGTATCGCTCTTCTCAAGGAGACATTACGTCACAATATGATATGAAAGGCCTTGAAGATTTAGGTTTATTGAAGCTTGATTTTCTAGGCCTAAGAAACCTTACAGTGATTGATAATACTATAAAGTTAATAGAAGAAAATGGTAAAAAAATAGACATTGAAAATATCCCGTTTGATGATCAAGAAGTTTATAAGTTGTTTACCAAAGGCCTAACCATTGGCGTGTTTCAATTTGAGTCTTCAGGAATGAGAGAGTTTCTAAAAAAACTGAAACCAACTGTAATTGAGGACCTTATAGCTATGAATGCGCTCTACAGACCGGGGCCAATGAACAACATAGATGATTTCATCAGGCGCAAACACGGCAAAACAAAAATTCATTATCTGCATCCAAGTATGGAAGATATTCTGAAAGAAACGTATGGTATTATTGTTTATCAAGAACAAGTAATGCAAATAGCAAATGAGGTGGCTGGTTTCTCATTAGCAGAAGCGGATATAATGCGCAGAGCGATGGGTAAAAAAATCAAAAAGTTAATGGATGAATTAAAAATAAAGTTCATTGATGGAGCCAAGAAAAAGAATGGCATCGAACCTGAAATGGCCAAGCAGATTTATGAACTTATCGAAAAATTTGCTGAGTATGGTTTTAACAAAAGCCACTCCACTGCATATGCCTATGTGGCATATCAAACAGCTTGGCTAAAAACGCATTATCCTGCAGAATTTATGAGTGCAAACCTTACTAGCGAAATGTCAAATATTGATAGAATTGTGATTTTGATAAATGAATGTCGTAAAATGAAAATTGAAGTTAATCCGCCTGATGTAAATATTTCTTCGATTGACTTTAGACCTGTTGATAGCACGACTATTTCTTTTGGTCTAAACGCTATCAAGAATGTTGGTACAAAAGCGTTAGAGCAAATTATTGAGTCGCGAAAAGAAAAAGAGCGCTATGAATCGATTTATGACTTTACGGCTAATGTTGCGCTTAAAACCGTTAACAAAAAGGTTCTTGAAAGTTTAATTATGGCAGGAGCTATGGATTCACTTGAAGGCAATAGAGCTCAAAAGTTCAATGAAATAGAGGTTGCTCTTAAATATGGACAAAACGAGCAGGATGCGAAATCAAAGAATCAGGTAGATCTTTTTGGAGGTTCTCAATCTAACGGCACTTCAGATTCTATGGTGCCTGTTTTAACTCAAATAGAAGAATGGCCCGAGAGTAAGATGCTAGAAAATGAAAAAGAAGTTTTGGGTATGTATTTATCGGGGCATCCTCTTTTAAAGTATGCTGACGATCTTGAAGAATATTCAAATTTTGACTTTACAGATAAAATAAACTATCATGACCAGGACAAAATAAGAATTGGGGGCGCCATCACAGACCTTAAGCTTCATTTTGATAAGAAAAATAACCAAATGGCCTTTTTCAAGCTTGACTGCTTAGGTGGACAAGCTGAAATTCTCACTTTCAGTAGTGTTTTCTCGAAATACAAAAATCTAATCAAAAACGATAACGTAATTTTTGTTAAAGGAAAGCGAACAGACGAAACAGATTTTTCTGACCTTAAACTGATTGCTGAAGAAGTAGTAACCGTTGAAAATGCCAGGGAAATCTATTCAAAAAACGTCAACATACGTATTGATCTCCAAAAAGCTCAATTTGATGTAAAAGAGATATCAAAAGTTTCAAAAGATCATCCAGGAAAATGTGGTCTCATGTTCCACATGGCGACTCAAAATGGAAGGTCGCAGCGTATTTTTGCTCACAAGATCAAAGTCTCCTCAAATAAGTCTTTTCTTAAAAATATTAGACAGATTTGTGGCAAAGAGAATGTGTGGGTTTCAGAATGAGTAATAACTAAGTTGTTGTCTTGGAAAGAAAAATAAGAATTTTAATGGCAAAACCTGGTCTTGATGGTCACGATCGAGGAATAAAAGTTTTGGCATCAGCTTATAGAGACGCTGGAATGGAGGTAATATATTTAGGCTTAAGACAAACACCTGAAATGATAGTAGCATCGGCCTTGCAAGAAGACGTCGACGTGATTGCACTTTCCAGTCTTAACAATGCTCATATGACCATTTTCCCAAATGTGCTAAAATTAATGAAAGAGAAAAATCTAGATGATGTTCTGCTTGTCGGGGGAGGTATAATCCCAAAAAAAGATATGGAAAATCTTGAAAAAATGGGTACCGGTAAACTATTTGGCCCTGGAACGCCTATTGATGAAACGTTGAATTATATTGTAGATTGGGTTGAAAACAACAGACGCTAAATGGATATTACAAATCAAACCGAACTAGAATTGTATTTTGCCGATCACTTTGATACGGTCCTTTTCCCCGTACTGGCAGATATGTATCAGAGCAAAGCAGACTATGCTAGAGCAAAAAGAGTTTGCGAAATAGGTCTTGAACATCATCCGGATTCAGTTGATGGTCAGTTTATTTTATCGCAGGCAGAAATGGCTCTAGGAAATTTAACCACGGCTGAAAAATGGCTTAAGAAAGTTCTTGATAAAGTACCTAGTCATCAAGCTGCAGCTGCTGCGCTTCCTGTTCTCCAAGAACAATTAGGTCGTTCTAAAAATACACTCACCGAAAGCTGGAAGCGCGCCCAAAATGTGGACCCGACCAATCAATTTGCAAACGATTTTCTAACACCGCCTGCCAAGCAGTCATCAAAGAAAAAGAAAAAAGACAAAGAGGCAATGCCTGCAGATATAATGATTGAAAAGGCTGCAATCAGCCCAAGGCTTGCGACCTTTACTTTGGTACACGTTCTTAAAGGTCAAGAGCTCTATCAAAGAGCTCTAGATGTACTTGATATACTTGAACAAAAGGGTGAAAATAAAAAGCAGATTGAAGCTGAAAGAAAATCAATTCAATCTGTACTCTAAATCTAACACCGCATAGTAATGGATATTAATAATGGCATTGCTCACTTAAAAACCTCTGACCCTTTACTTGAAAAAGTCATTGATGAGTACCCAGTTCCGACTCTAAAGACAGCAAAAGATCTTTTTGAATCCCTTATAAAATATATAGTTTACCAGCAGTTAAGTACTTCTTCGGCTGCAGCTATTTATGGGAGATTAGAAAAATATTTTTCATCATCAAGAATGACTCCTAAATACGTCTCTTTGTCATCAAGTGTTGAGTTAAAATCACTGGGGCTATCAAAACAAAAGATAGGCTATATTTTTTCTTTATCTGATGCGTGGCCAAAATTAAAGAATAAACTTAGGAATATAGATAAACTGTCAGATGATCAAATTGGGAACGAACTTATGCAGCTTAAAGGAGTAGGGCCATGGACGGTTGACATGTTTCTAATTTTTTCACTTGGTAGACCAGATGTTCTTCCTGTTGGCGATCTAGTCGTACAGAAAGGATACGCTAAGTTATACAACATGAATCGCCTTCCAACTAAGTCAGAAATGATTAATGGCGCAGAAAAATGGAGACCATATAGAACACTTGCATCGCTCTATCTATGGGATATAATAGACGGACCCTTTGAATGGTAACTAGTTTTATAAAAAACTATGCATTGCTTGTGTTTCT
>CENW01003184.1_pt1 | contig 15014 bp, 15 predicted proteins | sample 530241 | NCBI WGS metagenome assembly CENW01 (sample SAMEA2619818, study PRJEB7988) | marine metagenome | isolation source: saline water (ENVO:00002010), including | reverse complement strand
CTAAGGCAGTGGATATATCACCATTATAGATTTCGTATCTATCTCTACATATCATAAGAGAAAAAATTTAACAACCTCTTAATTACAAAAGCCTCTTTTTAGAGGCTTTTGTTTTTTAGCGTTCTTAATTTAGTTTATGTTTTTATTGATCGAGGCCACTCTATTAGTTTTTTCATTGATATCAGATCCAGTCTTTGATCAAAAGCCTAGAGCAGAAAATCCACCAAAAGATTACAGCGTTCGATTTTACGGCGGTTACGAATCGCGGCCTATTATGAGTTTTGTACTCCTTGGAGATGTTCGAAGAGAATATCATCATACAGCAATCTCTGGAATTGACCTGTCTCACACTCTAAAACACAATGCCTTTAAAAGACCGGCGGATTTAAGCCTTAGAGCAAGTTTTTTAAGGTATAATGAACGGGGATTTCAATCCAATCACAACCAAGTTAATCTCTTTTTTATGGCACATTTAAAGACTCACTATAATAATTTTCCCCTTCGGCTTTTTTTTGGTCAGGGGCTCTCGCTTTCTGGACAAGTGCCTTATGTTGAAGGGCGAGAGACACGAAGGCTCAGTGGCAGAGATTCACGTTTAATGCATTATTTGAATGTTGGTTTTGATTTCAGGCTTGGGGATCTCACTGGAAACGAAGCGTTGAATAATATTAGATTAGGGTTAGCAGATTCACACAGATCAGGTGCATTCAAAAAAATAAAATGGTTCAACCATACTCAAGGAGGTAGCGATTTCGTTACGTTGTTTGTAGAGTATGATTTTTAATTGATTTGTAAAGGGAAATATATCATGAAAAAGGTTGTTATTTACATAGGCCTTATACTGGCCACTATATCCGCTCAATCTCTTGAGGATGTAATCAGCGGCGATCATCGATCAGCAAAGAACAAGGCTCGCGACGTTTTTAGAAATCCCCTCGAAACACTAAATTTTTTTGGTATATCAAATACCATGACCGTTGTTGAGCTTAATCCGGGAGGAGGATGGTATCAAGAGATTCTAGCGCCTTATCTTAAAGACAGGGGTCAATATATTACCGCAACATACGATGCAAACTCCGAGAGTGAATATAGACGCAATTCGTATAAAGCAGAGATGAAAAGATTAAAAAACAACAAAAAGCTTTATGGAGAACCAGTAGTTGTTTCATTATCAGGTTCAGTATATGGTGAAAAAGAATCAGCAGATATGGTGTTGAGTTTTAGAAATTATCATAACTGGGTAGGAAAGTCTGAGTTTGAAAAATTACGAGCAATATACAACACTTTGAAGTCAGGCGGTGTGTTTGGTATCACTGATCACAGGAGTGGATCGACCAAAGATGAGAAAGGGTATACTTGTGAACCCTGTCTAATTCGGGACGCTGAGGCAATTGGTTTTCGGTACGTTGGAGCTTCGCAAATCAATGCTAATCCTAAAGATACTAAAGATTATCCTGGTGGGGTGTGGAACCTACCACCCACACTTTCTGAGCGAGGATTGGAAAAGGCCTCAATTAAGAAAATGCAAAAAAAATACAAGCAAATTGGAGAAAGCGATCGCTATACCTTGAAATTTGTTAAGCCATAAGCACCTTTCTTGATGCCTAAAAACAAACCAACTACCTTTAAGCAAAGAATAGAATTTATTAAAAGCTTAGAAGAGTTTTTTGTCGCTTATGAGCCAAAATTTGGTGAAAAAATCAAAGTGCGAAGGTTTCTTCAGGGTCTGAAAGAACTTCGCGCAGATCAAAAAGACGGCATGATACAAGCTAGGCTAAAAAGAATTAAGGATACCAATATAAAAAAATCCGATGTCACGTTCTTAAAATCTTTGGATGAGCGCACACTTAATGATTACATGGAAAATTTGAAGCGCAAAAATCATTTACCCCTTATTGTAAGATTAATGGAGCGCGTTAACCCCCCTAAAACTAAAAAAATAAAAAAGCGAAATGCGCGAATTTTAAAATAACAACTTTTCAATGTTGACATTTAACATTGAGAATAAGTAGTTTAAAGTATGTTAAATAAATCAGCAAACGCGCTAATCAAAATCAATTCAATTATTATTGACATTCTAGGATGCGATAGTTAGCGGGTTAGCTTTAATTTGACTTGAGTAAACCCGCCATGAGCGGGTTTTTTTTTATACAATAATCAAGGAGTAGACAATGAAACGTTTTTTGTTAATAGCCTTATACGCTTTTAGTTTGCAATTGATAGTTGCGCAGGAAGATCAAGAGCAGGTCTGGCGAATATGGTATATGAAACCTGTTCAAGGTAAGGCAGAGCTTTTGGAGCGGGGTATTAAAGACCATGTTGCTAAAAATCATGGCGATGGTCAGTGGCCAGAATATTACTATGACGTATTGAGCGGGCCTAACTTTGGATCGCTGATGGGATGGTCTGGACCACACACATGGAAAGATTTCGATGAAAGAGAGCGAAGTCAAAAAGATGTTGACCACTGGAACAGATACGTTGTACCCTATCTTGACAATGCCAATTCTGGAACGGATTTCTTAGTTTATCATCCAGAATTAAGTCATGAGGATACCACTAGAAAAGGCGCTTGGCCTCCCATTTTTCACTTATCATGGAACTATACAGGTCCTGGAACGGATGAGGATTACATGAAGGTGGCAAAATTTGATGCCGATACAAAAGCCAAAGGCAAAAGTAAAAATTACCATAGAATCTATCATGTAGTAAGTGGATCAAATCCTGATGCTTGGCTTTATGAATACCCTGCAGATAGCATGGAAGATTTAAAAAAATCTACTCAAACTGGTGGAGGGTGGTCTGAAAATGAGAACGTTGTTGGTAAGGAAAAGTCTGACGAAATGAATAGAATCTACCAACGTACGGTACGTTGGAGAATGCGAGAAATACTCAGAGAGCGTAAAGATTTAAGTTCTCCACAACCAGTTATGACTGAAAACTAAAGTGAATTTAAAGCCCCGCTCTTTGCGGGGCTTTTTTTTTATATTCCCAATTAACTATTGTTATTAACTTAGCACATTGACTTATAAATATTTATTGGAGTATGCTACAATGAAACATTTACTTTTAGGCATTGCATTGATTTTATCAGTCTCAAGCGCGGCCGACGAACCCAAGAAAACCAAAGATACAAAACTTTTTTGTGTTGTTTCGGGAGATGAGATTGATAAAAACAACCTCAACGATCAAGATTATTCCAAATACAAGGAGGGCAAAGTTTATTTTTGTTGTGGTGGGTGTAAAATGGATTTCGATGAAGACCCTAAGAAATTTTCAACCAAAGCCAACTTTCAACTTGTAGCTACGAAACAATATGAGCAAACAGCGTGTCCGGTGAATAGTGGAAGTATCATTTCAGAAAAAGCTAAGAAGAAACTCAAAAAAGTAACTGTTAACGGTATGGAGGTAGATCTATGTTGTCCAGGATGCTTAAAAAAATACACAAAGTCTAAGGATAAGTTTTCGTTGTTATTTTCAGATAAGGCCTACGAAAAAGGTTTTGACGTTGCTTCACAGCAAGCAAAAAAACCAAGCGGTAAAACATCTAAAAAGTAAATTTTTTTTCCAACAGAGTGCATTGTGCTAAGCTAATCGAATGAGCACAGATTCAACCAAGACCAGTTCGCTCCGGTATTTTATAATAAAGTATTCGTTCGAATTCGTTGTCATCATTTTTGGTATTTTGATCTCTTTGCTGCTGGAGCAAAATAGGCAAAATAACATTGAGATTGATCGAAAAAACAATACGGTTAGCCAATTAATAAATGTGATTGAGGAAGACATAAATCAAATAAACGGATTTATTTACCTTCAAAATTTTTCTCTCAGAAGCTGCGATCTGATCCTTGATAACTTAAAGAAAAAAAATGCAATGACTGAAGACAGTATAGTGTATCACTTGTCTTCCGTTGGAAGAGCGCTCCGGTCTTTCTTTCCTCAACAGGGAATCTTTAATCAGTTGGTTAATTCCAATCTCATCAAAATGATCAATTCTGATGAGCTTAAGACAAAACTCTTTAAATTGTACAATGAAGATCTAAAGCGTCATGAAGTTCAAACAAAAGAGTATGATAAATTTTTTCTAGAATATAATTATCGCCTATCGGAGAACTTTTTTCTGCAAGATTCTTGGATAAAGCAGCCAGATGCTACTGATCCCATATTGATTGAAAGTTTTGAGTTCAATCAGCAGTATTACTCCGAAAGAAAAATTTTTGCAGACATCATTGAATCCAAATCGAATATTGAATCCTATATCAACCAGCTGTATTACCTTAGAGACATTTTTATGGATCTTAAGTCACTGTGTTTGCGTGAGATCGATGAGTCTTAAAAAAGCTTTTATAGGATATCTTATGATTGCGGTAGCCACCTGTATAATGGCCGCCTATTTTTTAAGCGTTTATTACACATCCGGTATGAATGGGTCAGGCGATATTCTCTCTTTGTTTTTGAGCTTAGCCTTATTTTTTCTTAGTGTCATCTCCCTTGTAATGTCACTAAAAAAACTTCAATAGTCCTTAGATATGCCAGAGCTCCCTGAAGTTCAAGCCGTTGTTAATCACTACAAACCAGTGTTTTTAAAACAAAAAATTGAGCGCATTTCTAACCCAAATAGCTATTCAAAAGTTTTTGCAACTCACACATTACCAAAGCTCAATAAAAATGTGGGCGGGCAATTAATTAAAGATGTATTTCGAAGAGGCAAATACATCGTATTGCAAACTGAAAAAGGATATCTCTGTATTCATCTAAGAATGACAGGACAGCTTCAAGAAGGCCTTGATTCATTTGTTGCCGATAAGCATTGCAGCTTTGCTATTCATTTAAATACAGGGAAGACAATCTATTTTAAAGATTACAGAAAGTTTGGTAGGTTGTATTATTACTCAACGCTTGATACTCTAAATGCAAAGCTTGGTGTTGAACCTTTTTCAACTGAGTTTTCGTTTGTGTATGTCGCAGGCATTCTCAAAAAATCAACTGGGATGATTAAGCCTCTACTTCTGAATCAAAAGTACATAGCTGGACTTGGAAATATTTATGTTGACGAAGCACTTTGGCTCGCAAAGATACATCCAAAGAAAAAATCAAACTCCATATCTAAAACCAAGGTCAAAGTTTTAACAAGGTCAATTCCAGATATTTTAAAAAAAGCGATTGATTTTAACGGCACGACGATTATCAATTTTTCATATGGCAATGAAGTTCCAGGTGACTTTAAACAATTTTTAAATGTGTTTGGAAAAGAAGGAAGCTCATGTCCCAGGTGTAATCGACCTATAAAAAAAATGTATGTTGCTCAGCGCGGTACTCATATTTGTCCATATTGTCAAAGACTTTAACATAGAGCTTTTGGTCTATTTTCACAGGCCTTTTACATTTGAGGGATTTCGGTTGTAAATTGTAAAAAGGGAGAAAAAATGAAAACAAGAAATAGAATCTATTTGTCAACTTTAGGACTAGGTTTATTGATGTTTTTTGGATGCAACCAAAACTCCAACGGCAAATCTAGTCACGTTAAATATTTACAATCTGAGGCTCATGCTCAAAGTGATGCGCCTTATTCACAAGCCGTTCAAGTAGGAGATATGATCTATCTATCAGGAGTTATCGGTCGCAAACCTGGAGAGCCAGACTTGCCACCTGGGGGCATTACAGTAGAGACGCGACAAGCTTTGACAAACGTTAAAACTCTACTTGAAACCTATGGGTCTTCTATGGACAAAGTTGTAAAATGCATGTGTATGTTAGGAGATATTGGTGACTACGATGAGATGAACGCCGAATACAAAAAGTTTTTTCCAAACAATAGACCTGCGCGCTCAACCTTTGGTGTAGCTTTGCCGCTAAACGCTAAGATTGAAATAGAGTGCATGGCAAAAATAGATTAAATTTTAGGAGAAATCGTGAAGAAATCCATATCAAGACAGCAATTTTTAAGGCAAAGCTCAACGTTGTTTGGTGGCGCCATGCTCGGCTCGTTTGTAGGCCTTGAAGGTATTGCGAACGCATTTCCAAAACCACTGATTCGCATGATGTATAATGAAAATCCATACGGGCCCTCGCGGATTGCGCAACGGGCAATGCAAAAAGCGTTTAAAGAATCTAATCTGTATACCATGCGCATTGCTCAAATTGAGTTCGCAGAATTGATTGCAGCGCTGAATGCTACGACCCCTGATCACGTTTCTATTGGTTTTGGTTCAAGAGAAATTTTAAACAAAGCTGCCCTGATGAATGGAATTGATAACGGCGAGCTTATTTCACCTCAGCTAACATTTGAAGCCATAAATAGATACGCCCAAAACACGATGAAATCAAAGGTGGTCCGAGTTCCAATGGATGATAATATAGGTATCGATTTGGATGCATTGGCTAGCGCTATCACATCCAAAACTAATATGATCTATGTTTGCAACCCAAACAACCCAACAGGACTTGCTCTCAACAGTAATCAGTTGGAAGCATTTTGCAAGGAGGTCTCAAAGAAAGTTTTGGTCTTTGTTGATGAGGCGTATCATGAATACGCTGTCGGAAAAGACTATAAAACAATGGCGCATCTAGTGAGCCCTGAGAACAAGATCATCATATCAAGAACAGCTTCAAAAGTTCATGGCCTTGCAGGTCTACGAGTAGGGTATGCAATTGCGAACAAAGCAATCGTTAAGCGCCTAAACTCTTACATGAACGGTTCATTGAATGTGGTTGGAGTTCGAGGTGCAATTGCCTCCTATGGCGATAAGAGTTTCCAGTCGTTCAGTATCCAAAAAAATAACGAAGCGCTTCAGATCGTTTCCAATCATTTAGACAGCAAAGGAGTTCAATACCTTCCTTCTCACGCGAACTTTATTTTTCTAAAGACAGGAATGAATATCAAAGAGTTTCAAAAGAAGATGGAAAAGCATGGCGTTAAAGTCGGTAGACCGTTTCCACCTTACATCAATTGGTGCAGGTTAAGCATGGCCAAGCCTGAAGAAATGAAATATTTTAATAAGGGTATTGATAAGGTATTAAATCTATGAAAATTATTGCGTATTTTTTGATACTAGGTCTTGTCTGCCCTTTGTTTTCACAGCAAGATGTAAATTATGAAAAGTTACATGAATTCTTTTTTCAATGGCGAAATTTTGAAAGCCCACCCTTAAGGGATGGAGCCCCAGATTATACTAAAGGTCAGTTTAATAAGCGTCGACGAGTTTTTAAATCACTTGAGAGAAAGCTTGCAAATATTGATACGTCTGGATGGTCGCGATCTGCCCAAGCGGATTATCGTTTCATTCGCGCGGAGATGAATGGATACGAGTTTAATGAAAGAGTATTAAAATCTTGGGAGCGTGATCCAGCCTTTTACCAAACGGTCTGGACCTATCAAAGCGATGTTCCCGCCCACGAAGGACCAACCAATCACGCGCTTCTTGAATATTGGCAATATTCCGTACCTTTAAAAGGAAGAGAAAAAGACGATTTCATTCGAGATCTTAGAGTTATACCTTCTTTGCTAGAGCAAGCGCGTATCAATCTAACTGGTAACGCGAGAGATCTTTGGGTTGCCGGTATTCGTGATATTGAGGATCAAGGAAAGAATTTAAAATCCATTGAGAAAACTCTTCTGAAGCATCATAATCAACAAAGCGATATACCTCTTTTTGATGCTATGACAAAAGCGCGAGTGGCAACAGCGGACTTTGTTGCTTGGCTGAAAGATGAGGCACCTTCAAAAACTGGACCTTCGGGTATAGGTAAGGAAAACTATAGCTGGTATCAGAAAAACGTTCATCTGGTTCCTTTAACTTGGGAAGAGGAAGTTCAACTACTTGAACGTGAACTTTACCGCGCCTGGTCATTCCTCAAGCTTGAAGAGCATCGTAATAGAAACCTACCCCAACTTCAAGCGGCAAATTCTCCTGAGGAATTTGCTGAGCTAACAGATAAGGCCGTAAAAAAGATGATGAAATTTTTAGAAGAAGAAGACATCATGTATATCAAGCCTAACATGGAGCAAGCATTGCGAGAGCATATGGGCAAGTACGTTCCCAGTGAAAATCGCAATTTCTTTTCTATAGGACTTCACTACGATCCTTTGCCTTTGTATTCTCATTTTTATCATTGGTTCGATCTTGCAGAGATTCGTGATAATCCCCATACAAATCCCATTCGTAGATTGGCGCCTCTTTATAATATTTATGACTCTAAGAGTGAGGGAATAGCAACGGCCGTTGAAGAGATGTTTCTTCACGCAGGCCTTTATGATGACAACCCAAGGTCGCGAGAAATTGTATGGATAATGCTTGCCCAGCGAGCTGCGCGTGGCTTGGGGTCTCTTTATGCGCACGCGAATATGATGACCATGGAAGAGGCTAGTCAGGTGCATGTGAAATGGACACCTCGAAATTGGATGGAGCGCGAACCAGAGCTCCTTCGATTTGAACAGCACCTTTATCTTAGGCAGCCAGGTTATGGTACGTGCTACATAACAGGCAAGTACCTTATAGAAAAACTTATGACAGAATATGGTGAGAAACTTGAAACCGAAGGTAGTGAATTTGTCTTGAAGGATTTTTTAAATATTTATAACAACGCTGGAAGCATTCCAGTTGAACTCATTCGATATGAAATGGTGGGTAATTAATATGAAAAATAAATTTATGTTTTCGGGATTCATTTATCTATGCACTATCTGCATTCTTGATGCTCAAGATAATTATCCCGTGGATTCAAAAGTCATTGCTATGATAAGAGAGGAGGGTTTTCAGAGGTCTGAAATTGAAAATACGCTCTCGTATATGACTGATGTTATTGGTGCCAGACTCACAAATTCAGATGCCATGGTTGAGGCTCAAAATTGGGTCATAAGTGAAATGAAAAAGATGGGCTTAAAAAATACTGCTCGAGAATCATTTATGGATTATGGAGTGAGTTGGGATAATGAGTATTTTTCGCTGCATCTAACAAAGCCTGATTACCAGCCCATGCTGGGCTATCCAATTGCTCATACTCCCGGAATTGATGGAAAACAGTCTCTTTCTGTGGTTTTAGCACCGATTAAAACCACAGACGATTTCAAAAAATATAAAGGCAAGCTTCAAGGAAAAGCGGTTCTGTCATCCCCAATGCCAAAGGTAGATCTGGATCGTTATCAAAATGGACGCCCTCGTTATACTGATGATGAGTTAAGTGCTATAGCCTCAAATCCTTTTCCTGATCCTCCACGCCCTCCACGTCCACCAGCAAATCCCGAAATTGTTTCTGCAGTTGACAAAAATATCTTTTACAAAGAAGAGGGGGTAGCTGTAGTTCTAGAGTCTAGAAGCGGGTGGATAGCAGCTGTACGTGGATTTGCGCGTCCAGGTGCAAAGATTGACGTTTACGATCGGAATGCCACTCTAAATCATTTACCAGTTGTAGCTGTTACCCCGGAGCACTACAATAGAATGTATCGCATTCTTGAGCGAAACATTCCCGTTCAAATTGACGTTGAGATTAAAACAAAAGTTGGTACTAGAAGAAGGCAAGCAAAAAACGTTGTTGGAGAAATTCCAGGAACCGATCTTAAAGATGAAATTGTGATGCTTGGTGCTCATTTTGATACCTGGCATGCAAGTCCAAACGCTAGCGATAATAGTTCTGGAGTGGCCGTGATGCTTGAGGCTATGAGAATATTAAAAACAATTAATGTAAAACCACGTCGCACGATCCGCGTGGCTCTATGGTCTGGAGAAGAGCAGGGACTACATGGATCTAGAGAGTACGTTTATAAACATTTTGGTGATCCCAATGATCCTAAGATAGGAAAAAAGAAGGATTATGATAAGCTTTCAGCTTATTTTAATCAGGATTATGGTCCAGGGCAATTTAAGGGTATCTTTTTGCAGGAAAACGAACACGTTCGTGAGATATTTAAGTCATGGATGAAGCCTTTTGAGGACCTTGGGATGACCACTATTGGTTTCCAGAAAAAATGCTGCACTGATCATGTTCCTTTTGATCGGGTGGGTCTTCCCGCGTTCCAATTTCTACAAGATAGAGTTGGGGGAACTGGGGGGCATACAAATCTAGATTTTTATGATACCATCCCAATTGAAGATGTCAAAAAAAATGCGGTTATTATCGCATCGTTTGTTTATCATACAGCAATGCTTGACGAGCGTTTGCCAAGAAAGAAGAGATAAATGCAAATATCATTCGTTCAGATATTTTGGATCATACTATTTGTCATATCATTCATGAGTATTATTAAGATTTTTAAAGAAAAGGGATGGTCTTTTAGTAATTTTATAAAAATAGAAGATGTTGACGACGAATAATAATTATAACTTTTCACAGCCTTTGTATTTTCTTAAATTTTACAATAAATAGGATACTTTGATTATTATGTTGCGAAAATTTTTATCATTACTTCTTTTTTCCGGAACCCTTTTTTCCCAAACTGAGGCTTACGATGCACTGAAAGTGATGGAGCCTTTGATTGGGGAGTGGTTTTCTAAGCACAAAAGCCAAGGTAATTTTGAAGGCGAGCCCAAAAATACCCAGTTAATATCCAATTATAAATATGAATGGATTGCGGAAAAAACTGCCATTGTTGAAACATGGAGGTCATCAACAGAAAAAACAGATAAAAGGGTCCATGTAGGAAGCATCGTATACACACTTGATCCTGCTACAAACTCCATAAAGACAAAACATTTTGGATACGATGGTAAGGTTTACTGGACAGGAAAAGGCTGGGTCGAATTTAGCGATAGTACTATGTATACCTATGTTGAAGAGTTGACCGTCAATGGAACCAAAACAAATTACACCAATGTGAAGAAAATCATAAGCAGTTTAGAGTTTAGCAATCAATATACAAACTTTAATCAGAATGGAAAGCGCCTAAAAGACCAGCCGGTTCAAAAAATGAGACGTGTAGATGTTCAAAATGTTAAAAAGGACTAGCTTAAAAACTTTCCGTTAATGTTTTCGTAAAAGGTTTTAATATTCTTGGTTGTATCGCCGATCTACAGAAATTTAGCAGACTAAATTTTTTAGCCTCTATATATTGAGAATTATGATTTGTTAATGAGAATTATTCTCAATAATATTATTTCTAATTAAGTTATAATTTTTCTCTTTGCAGATTGCATTTATGGAATATTCTTAATGTATTTAACAAAAAGGAAACAATGAAAAAAATATATCTAACGTTAATTTTAGTTTGTACAAATTTGCAGGCCCAAATAAATATTTATTCCCATCGTCATTATGATTCAGATAAAATACTGTTTAAAAAGTTTACAGATCAAACAGGAATTAAAATTAATGTTATAAAGGGTAGCGCAGATCAATTAATTGAGCGCCTAATAAGTGAAGGTGGTAATTCGCCAGCAGATATATTATTCACAGTTGACGCTGGTAGATTGCACAGGGCAAAGGTTGCTGGAATACTTCAGCCCATTGAATCAAAAATATTAAGAGAAAATATACCGCCTTCAATGAGGGATGAGGATGATTATTGGTTTGGATTAACAGTAAGGGCGAGAGTATTAGTTTATTCAAAAGAAAGAGTCACCCCGGATCAATTATCAACGTATGAGGATTTAGCAAACAGAAAGTGGAGAGGTAAAATTGCTGTCCGTTCATCAAGTAATATTTACAACCAATCTTTAATGGCATCGATAATTGCATCCAATGGTAGCAGAAAAGCGCTCTCATGGGCAAAGTCAATCAGAAAAAATATGGCTCGTGCTCCTAGAGGTAGCGATCGAGATCAAGCGAGAGCAGTAGCTGCTGGCCTAGCAGACGTTGCCATAATGAATACCTATTATTTAGGAATTTTAGCAAATTCACCTGATGCAAAAGATCGCGAAGTATTTAAAAAAGTATCGGTTTTTTTTCCAAATCAAAATGATAGAGGCACCCATATAAATGTTAGTGGTGCGGGAATAACGAAGAGCTCAAAAAACAAAAAAGATGCAATAAAATTTTTAGAGTTTTTATCAGGTTCCGATTCACAAAAAACCTTTGGTAGTGTGAATTATGAATACCCAATTAAAATTGAAGCAAATCAATCTGAATTATTGAATAGCTGGGGTCCGTTCAAGTACGATAAGCTTAATCTCTCTGTTTTGGGAGCCAACAATGCAGAAGCGGTAAAATTATTTGATAAGGCAGGCTGGGAATAGATAAGTTTTGCATTGGATATTTCAGCATTAAAATCACAAAAACCTCTACAAATATTAAGGCAAGAATTATTATTTAAGCTTAATGTTTGGACTATATTATCGTTAATAGTCGGCTTAATTATTTTTTTCCCTATAGGAGAGGTTTTGCTCTCTATAAACTCTCAATCAGAAAATTGGTCTCATCTTAAAGAGACAGTACTGTTATCATATCTTTTAAATACAATTATACTTGTTGTTGGTACCGCATTTTTTTCACTGATCTTTGGTGTTTTACCTGCCTGGATTATTTCAAATTACCAATTTAAGTTTAGAAAAATTTTAGAATGGATTTTAGTTTTGCCTTTAGCCATTCCGACTTACATATCAGCCTACGCTTATTTTGATGTATTAGAGCTTTTTAATCCGCTTTTAATATGGGTTCGAAATAACATAAATAACGATTTAATGCAGTTTATAAATAACGTGCTTGTCTACATGGTAACAATCTTGGTTATGTCTTCAGTTTTATATCCCTATATATATTTGTTGGCAAGATCGGCTTTTGTAAACCAGGGAGCGAAATTACGTGATGCAGCAAGCACTTTGGGCTACGGCGAAAAATCAATATTTTGGAAAATTGCGCTCCCAATGGCTCGCCCTGCATTAATTGCTGGTGTTAGTTTGGTGGTAATGGAAACACTGAACGACTATGGTGCGGTTAAGCACTTTGGCGTACCGACTTTTACCTCAGGGATTTTTCGAACATGGCTTGGAATGGGTGATTTGGTTGGAGCGCTTCAATTATCAGCGGTATTAATAATTTTTATTTTTGCTCTTTTATTGATTGAAAAACAAATACGATCAAGATCAAAATACCACGATACATTGCACTCAAAACCCAATTCAAAAAAAATGGTGTTTGGCAAGAAAGGATCTTTGGCTGCGATAATTTGCTGTTTGATTCCATTGATACTCGGCTTTGTTGTTCCTGTAATTCGTTTGATATCATGGGCTTGGATTAGTAGAAATAAAGCAGGCACGATTATTAGCATGGAGATGGTATCAAATTCGTTATTGCTATCATTAATTTCTAGTGTCTCAATTGTTTCGATAGCTGTATTGTTAGCATTTACTGCTCGATACTTTAAAAGTTCGATAATTAATCTGTCCAATCGTCTGGCTACCTTAGGTTATTCAATTCCTGGAGCAGTAATTGCTATTGGGATCCTCCTGATAGTTGCTCAAATAAATGCTTGGTTAAACATCGCTTTAACAGGGAGTTTGTTTCTACTAATATTCGCTTTTATTGTTCGCTATTTGACTGTCGCATGGCAGCCAATTAATGCAGCCATTGAAACAAATTGCGACTCATTAAATCATGCATCAAAGACATTGGGGTCATCAGCATATACCTCATTAACTTATGTAAATCTTCCATTAATCAAATCTACATTGATAAGTGCTGGCTTGCTTGTATTTATAGATGTAGTAAAGGAGCTTCCACTTACTTTGATTTTACGACCTTTTAACTTTGAGACACTTTCAACCGCAACATTTGATCTATCAAGTCAAGCTCAAATAATTGAATCATCGCTTCCAGCTTTATGCATGATTGGTATAGTCCTGATTCCGTTGGGCTATTTAAATTACCGTTTAGAGAATATCAAATGAGTGAGTTGCTGAAAGTTCACAATATTTCTAAGACGTTTCGTCGTAATCAAGTTCATGCGCTTAAAAATGTTAGCTTTGAGTGTGATAAACAAGACGTAATTTCAGTTGTAGGTGCTAGTGGAAGTGGAAAATCTACATTGCTTAGAATAATTGCGGGTCTTGAAATTCCAAATGAAGGTGAAATTATCCTTGAGGACAACAAAATAAATAGTAGCGAAGTTTTCCTTTCACCAGAGAAACGCAATTGTTCGCTTGTTTTTCAAGACTTTGCACTTTTTCCAAATATGTCCGTTAGAGAAAATATTTTCTTTGGAAAAAATGCATCAAAAAATAAGCCAATGATTGAAGAGCTCATTGAATTTACAAGGATAAAGAATCTTCTAAATCGTTATCCTCATGAAATTTCTGGGGGTCAACAACAGAGAGTTGCCTTAGTTAGAGCTCTTTCAATAAATCCATCATTATTGTTACTTGACGAACCTCTAAGCCAGTTGGATAACGAATTAAAGCACCAGGTCAGAAACGAATTAATTCATTTGATAAAAAAAGTTGGCGCAACCGTTCTAATGGTTTCTCATGACATTGAGGATGCGATGTACATGGCAAATAAAGTCTTAATTTTAAACGACGGGGTTGTAGATCAAATTGATTTACCATCAAAAATATTCAACCTTCCATCAAGCAGTTACGTGGCTCGATTATTTGGCAAAACTAACATTCTGCCATTCAATGATTTTTCATATATCAAACACCACTTTTTTGACAAAGATCGCAATGAAGAAGTCGTATCTGTTCGACCGCATGAATTCAAACTAAATCATAGTAACCCCAGCAGTAAAAATCCAGAAATTAAGGGAAAGGTCTTATCAATTAATGCGATTGGTGCTTTTTATGAGATCTTAATTGATACTGGAAAATTTGAACTATTGGTACATATCGATAAAGTTAATCAAATTAAAACAGCTGATGATCTTTCGCTTTACATCGACAAAAAGTAGATTATTTCAATTTTCTCAAGTTTTGATATCTCACTTGAGAATCTCTTTATTTTTCTTTATCATCGCTATTGTTTTTCAGTCTGAAAAACTATCGTCTCAAACAATTAATATTGATTCTCTCCAGCTCGATGATGAAATCTTTTCTTCTGGAAAATATTTAATCAATCGTCAGTATGGATTACACTCTTTAGATAGCAGC
>CENW01068897.1_pt1 | contig 15123 bp, 27 predicted proteins | sample 530241 | NCBI WGS metagenome assembly CENW01 (sample SAMEA2619818, study PRJEB7988) | marine metagenome | isolation source: saline water (ENVO:00002010), including | reverse complement strand
GCATATCTTCAACAATAGTATTTATCATACTAATACTAATATAAGCATGATTAGGCTAAAAGTCAAGTGATTTTTCCTATCTTTTTAACCAATTTATGCTTCAAATGCTTTATATACTTGATTTACTACATTGTTCACACGTACAAAGGTAGTACATTTTGGCATGTCTTTAATACGTTTAGCACCAATGTATGTTGCCGCAGATCTTACACCACCAAGTATTTCAGTAACCGTATCTCTTACTGGTCCTTTGTGTGGAAGTTCAACAACTTTGCCTTCAGCACCTCTATATCCGTCTTTACGTGATCCGTGCTTGGACATTGCCGCATTTGAACTCATACCATAAAACTGTACCTTGCCATTCACAATTTCGCCTTCTGATTCATCGTGACCTGCTAACATACCACCTAGCATTACAAAGTGAGCTCCTGCTCCAAATGCTTTGGCAACATCGCCTGGATACACACAACCACCGTCAGCAATGATATGTCCTCCTACGCCATTAGCCGCATCAGCACATTCAATGATTCCAGATAGTTGTGGTACACCTACGCCAGTCATTAAACGTGTTGTACACACTGACCCAGGTCCTATGCCGCATTTTACAATGTCAGCACCGCGTAGGATTAGTTCCTCAGTCATTTCGGCAGTAATTACGTTACCGGCAATGATTGTTTTATCCTGGTATTCATATCTTAATTTCTCTATAAAGTCACCGTAATTCTCATGATAGCCATTTGCTACATCTACACAAATGAAAGGCACATCTGGATATTTTTCTAACACCTTTTTCATGGTATTATAATCTACCGCATCTTTATCCCATATTACTCCTGTGCCTGTACAGACAGAAAGATATTTCATTTTTACACCATCTCCGATTGCTGTCTTCCAATCATCTAATGTATAGTGCTTTCGTAACACAGTGATCATTTTTTGTTCTTGTAAAACCTTAGCCATAGCAAAAGTACCCACTCCGTCCATGTTACTTGACATGATAGGAATACCTGTCCATTCTTTTCCGCTATTGTAAAATTTAAATGTTCTTGTAAGTTCTACATCTTTTCTTGATGTTAAAGTAGATCTCTTAGGCTTAAAAAGCACGTCTTGATAATCTAGTTTAATATCCTGTTCGATTCTCATTTTTTCACTCCGTAGTTAAATGATATTGATATTCTGTCTTTATCAGTTTTGTTAGGTTGAACACTATGCTTCAACCAGCTAGGAAATACATACATAGCACCTGTTATAGCTTTATAAGAAGTAGCAGTACCGTTGAAGTAATTAGTTTGACTTACAGGTGGCAAAAAATATTCAGCATTGTCGCTTCTTTCAAAAAATATGTTACCTTGTTCTTCAGTGCTTTCTACATAGTACACACCACTTAAAACACTTCCTGGATGATTATGTAAGGCGTTGTATGCTCCAGGTGTGTTTATGTTAATCCAAATATTATATAGTTGTAATTCAGGAAGTTCAACAAGTTTTCTACAATCTTCAACATTGGAAGAAATGGATTCAACTAATCTATCAAATGTTTCATTATCACCTTGTCTAATAGAACTGCTTTGCCAGCCTATGTAGTTAGATAACTCTACTCCTTTGTCCTGCTCTTTTCTTTCATAAGCAAAACTTTTAATTTTGTCATTATGAGTGTTGTCTAGTAATCCAGACCAGATAAGACTAGGAAACCATGCTTCTGCCTTCAATGGCATTTAGAAACCTCGTTCTTGTAATTGTTTTTCTTGTTTTTTCAGCCAACGTTTTCTACCAGCTTGTTTGGCTTTTCTTTTCTTTTCGCTGGGCTTGACGTAGTATTGTCTTTCTCTATACTCTTGTATGATGCCTGCGTCCTGGACTTTCTTTTTAAAAATCCTAATGGCTTTAGTAGCATCACCGCCACGTACTTCTACATAAATGCCTTTACCAATTTCTTTTTCTTTATTCCTATCATGCCTTCTATTAAATTTATTGTACCTCAAAATATTTTACTCCTTCCATAAATTGTTTCAACTCATAAATCCTATTTGAATTAATTACATTATAAGGCATACTCACCTGGTTTGTCAAGTAAAAAGTTTTGCCAAAGTTAAGTAGATAACCAATTACCCAATGTTCTACCTTTGTATTATCTATGTCCAATATTATATTATCTACGTTTTGGCTTACATCAAGTAACCATTCAATTTCATCTTTGTTATTTTCATATAGGTATACATTTATTGGACTTTTTAAGTCTTTGGCCAATTCATTAAAATGGTTTTTCAAAAGATCGCTTGGATTAACGAAAATTATACTATTGTTATCGTTGAAAAGTTTATCTGGATATGTGATCAAATTTATTAAAGTATCAGTCATCCTAATACTTATTTTTCGTTGTCACGTATCTTGCTCCATACTGATTTATCACTTTGTTCAGCATTTTGTTTATATCCATCTGGTTCTATTACTTCTGTCAAATCGGGCTTGATTCTGCTTTCTAATGCGTCTTGTACTTCTTGATCTTTATAATCTAAGTATTGTTGCCATGGTAGTTCATGTATTCTACCTGAAATGAAAGCATGTTTCCAATCTTTAATGTTTTGGTCTGGGTGTTTAGATTTCCATATTCTTTTTGCTTCGGACCAAGCATTATCTTGATCATACTTTTGTACGAGTGAAGCTCGTTCTTTTATTTCTGTCTTTTTAAGATTATCGTCACCAAACAACATGCCTTCTTGTTGTGCTTCTTTGGCCGCTTCGGCATTTGCCGCTTCTACCCAATCATTCCAATTATCTAAATCTGTTTTTGACTCTGCCGATGACTCGGTATCTTTTTTTTCGATAGTGTCTGGTTCTACTTCGGTGTTAGAAACTTGTTCTTCAACCTTCTCCATTTCCTGCCTTGGCTGAATATCTGTTTCATCACTGGCTTTTCCATCTCGTTCATCGTCTGCCACATTAATTTCTTGTAGATCATTTCGCTCTTCGTCCCCCACATCTGATCTATCATCTGTAGATTCTTGAACTGGTACTGTAGTATCTGGTTTATCATTTACGTTCTCCATAATTTTTTTTGCTCTGGCTTGTTCGTACTCACGCCAGGCTAACCCCCTGCGTTTAGGGTTGGCAAAGTCAAACGTATACTGACTAGCGATTAATAACAAAACAGCCAACGGATCAAATACAAATATAATTAAGATTATGACCCATCTTACGGCTTCTTCTAGTAAATCTCTATCGGCTTCTTCACCGTAAATAAATTCTGCTATGTATTTGATAGGACCTACTTCTGCTTCTAATTTTCTATACTCTGCTTCAATAGTATATTTTTCCTCAGTAAGCAAATCTATCTCAGCATTAGCATTCTTAATTTTTAATAATTCTTCTTCTACCAGTTCTGTACTATTGTCAGTTTCAACTGTTCCTATTTCTGTTCTTAATTTGTTAATTACTTTGTTGGAGTCTGCGATTTCTTGTTCAGCAATATTACGTAGTCTTTTTATTTCTTCGTTTGCCGCAGTAATAACAGGAGAGTCTTTTTCTTCTATTTTAGTTATTGTCTGTAATATACTTTCACGTTTAGCAATAAGCCCATCACGATAATTTTCAACTTGTTTGGCTGTTCTACTTCCGTATGTACCGTCTACTCTCGTTCCTACAATGCTCTGTAAACGTCTAATACTTTCTCTATCACGTCTATTAAGCAAATCTGAAAGTGTTTGTAAGTCAGCATCAATATTGGTGACTTGAGCAAGATAAGGCTCAATTTTCTTATCTTTTCTAATAATCTCTTGTTGTATTATGTTTTGTTGTTCTTTAACTAATGGCTGTATTCTATCATAAGCCGTATCTATACGTTTTTGTTCTCTATCTATTTGATCTTGTATCGTATCGTTTTTATTAGCACCAGCATTTTCGGCTTTGTCTATCTTTGCTTCTGATTTTTTTATTATATTGTTGTATCTGTTTATTTCAGTTTCTAGCTGACTAATTTTTTCTGTAGTCTCAAGACTAGCTGAAGTTTGCTCGATATGTGCTTTAGATAGATACCCAAAGATACCCATACTTGTAATGAACATAAGAACGATTACGGCAACACTTAAATAAGTTTTCAGCCACCATACTGCCTTACCCCAGTACTTGTGTAACCAAACTGCGGTCACAAGTTTTCCTACTTCTAGTACAGTTCCCATAACCATAATGGGAATAGCGGCCGCGGCAAATATTGCTACAAGTCCTGCTATACTATAATAAATTGCTACTGCTGAAATACTTAAAGCAGATAATAATACTAATATACCTAATGCCATAATCGTCCTTTATTAATTTAATATTTATCGGACGAAACGCCAGGTGTTATCAACAGAGTTAATACAAGCTGTCTCTTTAAAGTCTCTTTGCTTACCTTTATAGTAGATTTGACTCATTAAAACCCTACAATAACCACTTCCTTGCGGATAGGTCATTGCTACTTGAACCGCACCTTTGGCGCCAGTATTTCCATTATACCAACGTGTTGTTTCGCCGTTTTGTAGATTATTAAGTGCGAAGAATATCGCATGTTGTTGTTGCTCTCTATCGTAAGGCTCCATCATATGATATGTCCACTTAAAATAGTTTATGCCTAATCCAAGCATACTGTTTTTTGAGTGATAGTATTGAGCCGTACTTGCTCCTGTGCTTATACTTGTGGACGAATATTGTTGGGATGTCGCCCCACAAGCAGTTAAAAATAAACTAATTGTAAGGATGATTAACGATTTCCCAACTACCGTCGAGTTTTTGACATACAAAGCCACGTTGTTTAACAGCCTTTCCATTAAGCCAAATTTCATAGTAATGCTCCCTACATGTCTTAGCAATACCACTGTAAGCTAAGAAGTGTTTGTCTTTTGGATTGTCAGTACATCTGACATCCACTCTGCTAGATGCCTTGTTTCCGTTTACCAATGTGTGATTGCTATCTGTATGGCAATACTGTGGCTGAAACTGTGACATCACAGGTTTGTTGTGCGAAGAGCAGGCACTCAAGGCTATGACTGCTCCTGCGATAATTATCGGATTAATTATTTGACACTGAAACTTTCGCACTTTTTGCCTCCTGGATGAGTTCGTCAAAGATAGTCTTTGGCATCCTTAGTTTTACAAAGGTAAACATTTTACCTTGGTATTTAAAAGTACCTGTTTCTTTAGCAATATGCTCTCTAATAGTTGTGTCTTTAACCACGTAAGAAATCGTAGTGCTTGTTGCTCTAGATTCTTTACCGTTATTATCAACAAATTTTAGTTTAGTGTTAGAATTTACTTCACTATTAATTCTTTTAGCAAAGTTATTCATTGCTATAGCATACATCTGCTCTTCTGCGGCTTGTTGGAAAACACTTTCGCCTGCTCCACAAGCATAAGCATATTCTTCTTTCCACCAGAACCAGCCAGTTGTTCCACTCTCAACACAGTTGGCGTACCATTTCGGTTGAGCATAGTCTTCACGTTCAGCGATTGTAACCATACCTGAACATGCTTGTAGCATACCTACTATTGTTACTAATGCGCCTATTTTTAAAATGCCTTTCATCAAAGCCTCCATTTCATTGCGTTCATTGTGAACGAGTTACATTTATAATTACATTATATGATAATAAAGTGCAAATGTCAAGACTATTTGGAAACTTTTTTATCCAAAATCTTTTGAATCTTTTTAACCTTTGATATTATTAGGTTTGCGTAGTTTGGATTGGTACTCCATTCACTCAAAAGAGGCACAAGAGCAAACACATCACGATCACCTGTCTTCAACTGTTCTGCTCTAGCTTCTCTGAAATCAGCATAAACAGGTAACCTATTAATAATAGAAACCATATCTTTAACAGATTGGCATTTGGTAATATATTGTTTTACACCCCATTCTACGTCAGGGTTGTCTTTCGGTTTCAGTTGTGCTTCATCTTTGTTCCAAGTCCTAATACCAAAAAGATTATTTCCTTTTAAAGCAAACCTACTGGATCCGTAGCCAGTTTCTAATACTGCCATTGCGACTATTATTTCACGTGGCACTCGTTGTTCAACAGGAGTTGTAAGATTGACATAGTCAATACACTTTGTAACTGCTTTTATAAAACTAGTGTTGTTACTGTAAGCCATGTCAGGTTCAAAGAAACCATATTCCTTCCATTCAGCCTGTACATCATTTTGAACTGTTTTTGTTATATCAGCAACTACCCATTTATTAGGTTGTGTTGTTCCTACAATGTAGGCTCCACAAACCGTGGCTAGCCAAAATAAGGTCAATAAAAATATGGTTCTTATTCTTTGCGGAATTTTTTTCCAAAGTTTTATGGCCATCTATAAAATATATGCCTTCCTACTCTTCCTACCAAATCCAATTGCGGTGCCCATTTAGGACTTACATAAGTGGCGTGGTAGTGAGTTGCTCCTTCAGTAATACCTCTATACTTGCCTTCTACAACAATTCTATAGGCATACTCCTGTGCTTTTCTCCAAGCATCTCCATCTCTGACTTTATCAGCTTTACCATCACAATACCAGGAAAACTGACATCTATGTTTTACAGGATAAAATTTTCTTTCGTCTTTAGTAAGATCTTCGTTTTGTCTTGTTTTCCAACTCTCACGAGTAGGTCCTTGTAATACAACTTCACAGATAGTATTAGGATATCTACTGTCATTTACACGATTCAAGGTAACGTCAGCGACAGCATATTGTCCTGCCTTTGGTTCTGATTTGGCTTCAAAGTAAATGTTCATAGCCATACAGTATAATTCAGGTTGTGATTTTTCCGTATACAGTTCACCTTCAACTGCGTTCTGTAATGTAATAGCAGACGCAAAGGACATAGGAATACTAATGAAGATTAAACTTAATGTAAGAAAAAATTTAGAAACTAGTTTCATATAATATTTAAATTGGTTAATAAGATTGTAATACTCCAACATTAGTTTCTCCTCATCTGTGCTATTTCTGTTGCCTGTTTTGAACCTGTCTTGTCGTCATCGTCAGCAAATACAGGAACCAAATTACTCTTGTGCATCATTGCTATGCCAACAAGTCGTCTCTCTCCTGTGTATTGTAGTGACTCTTTCTTAGTGGCAGGAGCAAAACTATGTTCACTGTTAGCACTAGGAACATTAGGAGTTTCTCTTCTGTAGGTTGAATCTACGTGATGCCATGGCGTAGATATCGCACGTGGCTCATTTTTAGGTTTGTACACGCCATGAACATAATCAATATATTCATTAAGTGTCATTGTTGGAAGATTTTTTTGTTTGTAAAATTTGTTTTGTTTACGCCAGCCGTCCATGTAATGACTGTCTGGTTTTCTTTTGGATGCTTTACGTTTTTTTGTATTAAGGGTCGTAAGTCCTCTTTGTAAATGCATTGTCATTGCGCCTGCTCCTTGCCTAATTAATATATAGTATTATAGCACTCACAGGCGCAAATGTCAAGTTCTTTTGGTTAATTACGCAAAAGTTCTTCTTCTTGAAATTTGGTATTCAAGAACTGGTCTTCCAACGTTGCCTTCCATTACAGGTTTAGCTTTTACGTTGAAACCATTATCTCTTAATTCAGAGATTCTAGCACCTGGTGATGCTATATCCAATTTTTCTTTTAAACCTTCTAATGTGAAAGTTTTACCAGTACCCCAGTAATTTGCTAGGATTTGTTGGTTTTGCGAACCTACTCTATAGTAAGTAGAACCTTTGTTTATTGTTGCCATCATTAGGCCTCCTTTATTGAAAATAGAGCCCAAAAGAGCTCTAGTTGTTTTAAGTTTATCTTTTATAAACATAGTTACACTATATAATAAAGTGCAGATTTTGTCAAGTGTTTTGGTTAAGCACCTATTTCAGGTTTAGATTTTGGTACACTAAATTCTAGTATCTTTTTTACATTCTCTTCGGGTATACACATTATTCGATCCAAATTATCTCCAGGAAACTCTTTATATATCCTAAACATTAGTGCTCGTGAGTTTTGTTGTACATATTCAACACACTCTGTGGTATTTTGGAATTGGGGTTGTGTGAATACAAAAATATCTCTACTTCCATCTGTAATTGTTAGAGCCATTAAAGCTACTATTAATACTTTCATTTATTATGATCCCTTATACATGACCCGTTGCTCTAAAACTTTTGGATGTGTGTCTCCATCAATTAAAGATTGTGGATCTATTGTTACTTTGGCACAGGATAGATACTCTAGTCCTACCTGTTGTCCATATTTGTTTGTTCCGTGATCTATGACACCGTTCATTAAACTGGCACCATAAGCATCAAAAAACTGTTCGCATTTTTCAAAACTATTAAATGTTATTTGCCAACTGTATAAATTTTCTTTTATATCTGGAGTTGCGAGATAAAAAATTGTTGCTAGAAAAATGTATGCTACATTCATACTTTGACCTTACCTTCCTTTATAAGACGTTCTCTATTATTTAAGTGAGCCTGTTCAACTGCGTCTTTGTTTTGGCCATTATAGGCAACAGCATATCCTTCATCTATCATTATGCTTGTAGCAAATTTTGTGTCTATCATGAAGTCTCCTAGAATGCGTCCGAACTTTCCTTTTTTATCTTCACCAGACTTATCTATCTGAGTGTGTAAAACCTGTTTAGATCCTATGGGTAAAAGTTCTTTTAATCTTGCCTTACTAGCTAAACCAAATTTCTTTTCTACCTTATCTCTAGTTCTTGATTCTGGTGTATCAATTCCCATAATGCGGACTCTTTCTTTATGCATCCACATACCAAATCCTAGATCGATATCCACGTCAACCGTATCTCCATCGACTACCCGTAATATTTTACATTTATATTCATACATTCTTATCTCCCTTGTCCGCGATATACTTTATAGCTTCTGCGTTTACTCTTATTCATAGAGCTAGTCTTAGTCATGGATTTCTTGTTACCAATGCTGGTTTTCTTTTTAGTAGTTTCATGAATCGACGTAGTGAACATCTTTGCCATTGTATTCCTCCATATTATATACGTATATTTATTAAATACATATAAATAAACCCAAAAGGAAATACTATGTCCAAAAAACGTATATTTAAATTCACTGATGGGGAAGAAATCAAAGAAGTCACAGCTCTTGGTTGGAAGAAGGCTGTTAAGTCATTCCAAGGAGGAGCCAAAGCTACTGAAACTGTTGTAAGTTGGATCGGTAAAAAAGGTAAAGATATGACTAAAAAGATAAAATTACCATTAGGAAGATCTAAAAAGATAGGAAAGTAATATGGCTGGCATAAAGCAAAGAGGAGTTATATCCGTTAATCATAAAAAGACAGCAATGAGAAACGGTGAAGCTATAGAAGTAAAGCCAGTGCGATATTACGGACCCGGAGCCAACGGTAGAATGTGTGGTGCTTATTCTGATACAGGTGAAATGATACTAGGTAAGGACGGTATTCCTAAATCTTATAGGAGCATCTAATGAGTCTTGGACTTAGAAAGTTCATTGTCCGAATGAGAATGTGGTACGCGGACATACGTGGCCATCATGGCAAAAGATGGAATTACGAACCATCTGAGCATTACATGGGCATGAATAAAAAAAAGAAATTATGAGAATCTGTTTCTAACAGTTTCTATGAATAAATGAACGTGTTCTTCTGGAGTGTCCTTATCAATACCATGTCCCAATCCACAAACCCAACCTTTAGTGTCAATTTTTGATTTTCTAATATCGTCACAGTATCTTTCTATTTCATACATAAATTTATACTTTGGTAGTAACATTTTTTGTTCATCAAAGTTACCTTGAACAAAACCTTTGTCTACAGTTTTCAAACACTCTATTATATCAATCTTACTATCTATGCCTATGCCACCCCAGTCTCCTTCTACTACTTTATTGATACATTTTCTGGGCAAGTTTCTGCTATAGTAAGCAGTTTGTGGCATGGCCAAAGACATCAATAAAGGAGAATATTTTGAATTAAAAAATTTCGTCGACATGTTTTGAAGTCCGCTATCGAAAATCATAACCTTTTCGGCACCGGCATTTATTTGTAATTCAATGTTTCTTTTAAGTAACGGAATAAGTGTAGACTTCATGTAATCTAATTTAAACTTGTCTGTCACTTTTGCTGTTCCACAAGCATAGTTCATTAATGTCCAAGGCCCACCTACAAATCCAATCAAACTTTTTCTCTTAGGTAAGATTGCTCTAGTTGTAATTAATGCGTCTCTTTGAAAGGACAAGAATTCTATTGCTTTATCAACATCTTGTAGTTGCTTTACATTATCTTTGGTAAGGTTAAATTGAAACTTAGGTCCAGGATCAAATCTCAGAGGCAATCCTAATCCTTCTAAAGGAAATAATATATCAGAGAATAATATTGATACATCATAATCAAATTCCTTAATAGGACCCAATGCCACTTCTGCGGCTAGTTCCGGAGTTTTACATAATAATTCAAATGTGTTTACTTTTTTTAGATCTCTATAATGCGAATGGTATCTACCTGCTTGTCGCATAAACCAAATAGGAGGAACTTTTTGGCTCTTCCTGTTACAGGCATTTTCAAATTTTTTATTCACTTCAACTGTTTACCTACTTCCTCACCTAATAATTTATACTCTAACAATTTACTAGTTGACTCAAATTGTTTTCCTGTATTATAATTTATTGCTTTTAAATTTATACAGTCGCCAACTAGAGTAGAAATAGCACCTACAGCAGTATGGCAGTCACCGTCTATTTCTTGTAACATAGCACGTTCCGCCATAACAGAATAGTATGTATTCCAGTGATTATTTAGTTTCGCAACCTCACTATGTGATGATCCTTTCCTAGTTTGTATTGCTACTACTCCTTGTCCAACACACGGCAACATCTTATCAAAAGGAAATATCTTTTTAATTTTATGTTGTAATCCTAAAGTTTCTAGTCCAGCCACTGCTAAAATTATGGCATCATATTCTCCCTGCTCCAACTTACGTATCCTAGTGTCAATGTTACCTCTAATTGGCTTTACATCAAAGTCTACATTAAAGTTTTGCTTTAGTTGTGCTATACGTCTAGGACTACCTGTGCCTATTTTAGCTTTAGGAAACAATGTTCCTATATAACAATCTCTTGGATCATTACGTTTTAATACTGCTGATATTTCTAATCTCGAATCCATTACCGCAGGAAGGTCTTTAAAAGAATGTACGGCAACATCTATTTTTTCATCTATTAATTGCTGTTCAATAGCTGAAACGAAAACACCCTTGCCACCTATGTCCTGTATGCTTTTGTTTTCAAAGATATCACCGTCTGTTTTAATTGTAATTAGATTAGATTCAAAACTGCTAAAACATTGTGCTTCTACTTGTTTAGCATATTCAATTGCTAGTTTGCTACCTCTTACACCAATGTTCATACTAGCTCTCCATAAAAAAGCAACTTTTCTGTTGCTAGGTAAGTTGCCAACCCCGAGCGATTAAGCCGCTAAGGCGAAATCCTCATTCACGTACTTTCTCGCGTTAGAAAAATCTACGAAAGAAAACACGTTAGATGCATTATCGTTTGCATTTATAACGTTTGTTCGCGTTAACCGAGCTTACATCCGGACAACTCCACTCTTCTACTAATCCGTCAGTCGATCCTATTTCAGGCCCATCATAAAGACACTGAACCAACTGGCTTACAAATGTATTCTACTGTATCCCAATCACCATCTGCTGGCATTGTTTCATAGTATTTCAATACATTGTAACATTCTACCTTGGACTCAAACCTTTGTACGTCTTGCTCTAGGCAGGTCGAACCTAAACAAACCGTAAGTAGAATATGCCAAATGACTTCCATATCAATGTCCTTATGGTGGACCTGCTGGGTACTGCCCCCAGGTCCTGTCCAGCGTTTGAATTGCTTCAACGTTGCAGTATTATTTATAGCATCTTATAATAGATTTGTCAAGAGAAGAACGTAAAGAAAATAACAAGAATAATGTGCTATTTGATCAAAACCTTGTACAATCCAGAATGTTCTTGTGTTAGGCACTACACCAAAACGTCTTACACATATTGTTTTGATATAGTCTATAAGAAAATGAAGCACGTAATCTAACATTGCGATTACAACTGAATTTTGAAAGGAGGTAAAGAACAACAGAACTACAAAAGTTAGGAGACCATGATCTCCTGCGTGTATGTAACCCTTTGAACTTTTAAGATTGCTTTTATCTCCAGAAGTAAGTCTACTCTGTAGCACCAGATCAGCTAGGGCATGTTTTACCACTAACATGAATAACAACATGGCTTCCGCCATCTAACTCTCCTACTCTGGAATGTGAACTACTTTAATATCGACTGCTACTGGTTTGCTGTTATGGTCTGAAAGTTCGTATTCAACAATCATGCCTTCTTTGACTTTTTTAATGCCTGATTTTCTAAATTCAGACACGTGAACAAAGAGGTCTTTCTGGCCTTCTTCTCTCGAAATAAAGCCATATCCCTTGACATGGTTGTACCATTTTAGCTTACCTTGTTGTGCCATAGTTTGCCCTTCTAAGATTAAGGAGGATTTCTCCTCCTTAACATATTTATTTACATATTATTCTTTTTTTCTTGGATCTCAGCTCTTCGAGCTTTTGCCAATTTGCCCATTTCGCCTAGAGCCTTTCTAGCTCTTGCCGCCGCGGCCTTTACACCTTTGGTATCAAAAGACTCTGACTCAGCCAAGTATGCTTCGTAATGAGCTTTAATTTGTTCGTGTATATCTGACATATTATCTCCTTTAGTTGACTACTTTAAGTCCTGTCGTTGATTCTACATATTGCTTAGAGGTTGTTGGACTTGTCTTCGCAATGAATACAATGTTAGCTAAATTGATAAGCATTTCAGTATCCATGCTGACTGTCAAAGCATAAGGAACCATTCCAATTCCTTTCTCTGTCATGGTCAATACCATGGGCTTTTTAACCTTTATAGAATCATCTTTTACTTCTGTGACTCTGGCTACTACTTCTTCACCGGCCCCAGTTTTAAACGTAACGGTATCTCCAATACCGTATGGTTTTTCAATTAACATTAGCCTACTGACGCTCCTGTTCCATTGAAGCCTGTATCTTCAATATATTTCAACAATGCTTCATATCCTCCTATATAAGTATCACTTATAAAGATCTGTGGTGCCGTTCTTGGCTGTGCTAATCCTTTTTCTTCGAAAATGGTAAACAATTCTTGGGGTTGAATATCAGATCCAATAAGTTTTTCTTCATATTCTACGCCCAATTTCTTTAATTCTGCCTTTGCCTTAATACAGCTAGGGCAGTGCATTTTACTGTAAACAGTTGCTTTCATCATAGTTTAAAACCTTTTAGTACGTCCTTGTCCACATCTTGTTTAATGCCTCCGATGATATAACTTTCTACTTCTGTCTCTTGTGGTGCGACTTGAAGTCCTGAGCTTGAAAGCCAATGTTGTGTCCAAGGCAATGGGTTGTTGTTAAGTGGACGATCATAAATGGTTTTGTATCCTAGTGCTTTTAGTCTTTTGTTAGCAATGAACTCTACATAATGATGTAATAGTTCTTCGTTCAAACCAATGATTGCGCCATCTTTGAAAAGATAGTTCGCCCAGGCCTTTTCTTCATCAACACAGGTTTTCCACATCTCATAAACTTCTTCTTCGCATTCACGAGCAATTTTTTCCATGTCTGGATCATCATTACCTTTGATCCAATTCTTTAGTACGTGTGTTGATAAATTTAAATGTGTTGCTTCATCTCTAGCAACCAATGAAACAATTTTAGCTGACCCTTCCATATTTTTTGATTCAGCAAAAGAAAACGTACAAGCGAATGATACATAAAAACGTAATCCTTCTAGTATGTTAACATTCATCATTGCCAAGAAAAGTTTTTTCTTAACGTCATACATGTTTCCTTGCTTACGATGAAACCAATCATCAGCCGCCAAAGTAAAACTATCATAGTTTTTAGTAACAGACTGAGCCCGTTTCAAAATTTCTTTGTCATCTAAGATAGTATCAAATACTTCACTTGGATCTGAATATACATTTTTAATAATGTGTGTATAAGAACGTGAATGTATTGTTTCAAAGAAGTCCCAAGTAACAATACAACCTTCAAGTTCTGGTAAAGAAACATATGGTAAAAAAGCCAAGCTAGGACCTCTGCCTTGTACACTATCTAATAAAGTTTGATATTTCAGGTTAGCGGTAAAGATATGTTTTTGTTCTGGTCTAAAGTTAGCAAAGTCTGCTCTATCTTTTTGTAATGAAACTTCTTCAGGTCTCCAAAAATAACCTAACATAGTTTGATTAAGTTTATCAAACTCTGGAAATTTGAATACATCATATCTTTGTGTGTTTTGATCCGGACCAAAGAACATCGTGCTCTTTGTGAAATCCACTTTTTCTTTATTAAATACTGTTTTTGCCATTTTTATTTCCTCTTCTATGAGTATTATACTATAAAATAGTTGAAGTGTCAACTATTAAATAGCACAAGCCTCGCAATATTCCTCATACTCGTCATCGGTACCGTTAAATTCTTCTCTTGTGACTGGATCTTCTTTCACATTATCGTGCCAGCCCAAAGGATGTTGTGGTTCTTCTACATCACCATCAGTTTTATAATCATAAGTGTTTTGATAGTAAGAAGTCTTCCAACCGTACTTGTATGTATTTAACAAGTCTTTGAGCATTATACTCATTGGCACTTCATTATTATCAAAGTGTGTAGGGTTATAACTCCAGTTTCCTGAAATAGCTTGATCAAAAAACTTCTGCATAACTGCTACTATGTTAATATAACCATCATTACTTGGCATATCCCATAACAATGTATAGTTATTCTTTAATGTCGTATACTGCGGAACAATCTGCTTAAGAGGCCCTTTTTTGCTCTTTTTAACGGACAAGAATCCTCTAGGTGGTTCGATTCCGTTTGTTGCGTTCGACACAATCGGAACTGCTCTCCGAAGGCATCTGTGCGGACAATGTGCTGTGCCGTAAACCGTACTCTCTGATGTCCTTGCGAAGACTATCCCAATCATATTTTAGTGTAATTGAACAAACTTCGTCCAGTTCCTTTTTGTATGTATCAATCGGTAATATGCCATCACTATATTTAGTGCGATCGTAGTAATCACATTTGCCTT
>CENW01133119.1_pt1 | contig 15423 bp, 28 predicted proteins | sample 530241 | NCBI WGS metagenome assembly CENW01 (sample SAMEA2619818, study PRJEB7988) | marine metagenome | isolation source: saline water (ENVO:00002010), including | reverse complement strand
CTATTCAATTCCTGTCGATCCTATTTCAGCCCCATCAAAACTACTCGCGATAATCGAGTGTTTTTGGTGGAGCTGTCGGGTACCGCCCCCGAGTCCAGTAAATTTTTTACTTTGTTTCATCGTTATATAATATATATTATACTACATAAATACACATTTGTAAAGGATTATTTTTGGCTGCAGGGGGTGGATTCGAACCACCACGTCTCGCACAGACAATAGGGAAACAACCTACCGCGTCTACCGTTCCGCCACCCTGCAAAACTTTTACATAGGATCCAAAGCTGCAATCATTCTTGTCATACCGATCCCACCACCAACTCGTGGAAAGAAATCAAACTTTAAGAACTCTTCTAATTCTGCTTCAACTCGTTCTTTACCAAATAAATCAAATAATAATTTAGAGTATGCACCATTAGTAATCGTATGAAATGTATCTCTCATTTGATCTTTATTTGTGGATCTTTCTGCTGATCCAATAGTTTCCATACCACCTAATATTACGTCAATCTTTTTTGATCTTATACCATCTTCGTAACGACTCATATTCCAAAATGGACTTGTAAACTCTGGAAAGTCTGTAATCATTGCAGTACTAAAATCATTATACATTTTAGCTTCATGCTCTGCTACTAGCTCTTGGTCTTGGTTTAAACTAAAATACTCTTGCCATTTTGAGTAAGTCTTTTCTTCTGGCTTTTTAAATCCTAAGTATTCTACTAACTCGTATTCCATTTTTGAAAGATCATATATGTCACCGGGCATTTCAAATTCAAACATTGGAAATATAATGTCGTGTCTTCCAGGGATTGCGTTAGGTTCTTGTCTATATGAAGTTGATACACAAAAGAAACCTTTTGAGTCAGGTTTACTAAGTAATTCGTGTTCTAGCCACATCTGTCCGGTTTGTGGTAATGGCCAAACTTCACCCGCATACTTGTAAGTTGCCACATTAAATGGATCCTCGCAAGCTGCCAAGATTGACAACCTATTTTGAGTGTGAACTTCTAAAAAACCTTTATCTAAAAAAAATGACCTTAAAAGGCCAACTGTGTCTGTAAACTTTTTTGGGGATATTAATTGCGTCATGATCTTTCCTTTTTATTTTGCATAAATCTTAATATATATACAAGTTTTACGTCTTTTCTTACTGCTTTTTTATAAATAGTAATAAGAAGAGGAACTAATATGATAGAAGTAGCAGCAGCTTTGAGTGCGGCAACAACAGCATTCAATGCAATCAAAAAAGGTTTTGAAGTCGGACGTGATATCGAATCAATGTCAGGTGATCTAAGTAGATGGATGGGCGCCGCATCCGATATTAATAAGGCAGACGAGTACGCAAAAAAACCACCATTGTTTAAAAAGTTATTTGCAGCAGGTTCTATTGAAGAAGAAGCAATGGCGTCATTCATGGCTAAGAAGAAAGCCGAGGATATGCGTTATCAACTTAAACAACTTATTTCATTAACACGTGGTCCTGCGGCATGGGATGAGTTACTCAAAACCGAAGGTGAAATCAGAAAGAAAAGACAAGCAGCTATTTATGCACAAAAAGAAAGACAACGTAAAGTAATAGAAATTACTGCAATCGTTGTATGTGTTGTTCTTGTCGGAGGTTTTGTTACATGGTTAACTGCAGCATTATTGAAGTCTCAAGGTATCATTTAGTTGAAAACCTACTTAACCACATTCATAATCATATTTCTTATTTTTGCATTTACGATAATAGCACATGCAGCTGGTAAGACGTATGAGCCAAAAGATCCAAAGTACGGTACAAAAAAACAGTACACAAATCAACAGAAAATAAATAGAAATGGACATACTAAGAAATATACGACATGTAGGTTATATAAGACACTAAAATCACGCACAACCGGCAGACAAGCGTGTATATACATTGGTGGAAATAAAACATTTGAATTGATGTATGAAAATAATTGTCCAAAACAATATAAGTGTGTTTATAATCCATGGAGTAAAGAACCAAGTATCGATGATGTAGTCGATAGTTTAAATTCAATTAAGAAATAGAGGTGAACATGTCAGGAAGTCCAGAAAGATGGTGTACTAAGTGTGGATGTAGGTGTCATTGTTATGCGCCAGAATGTCCAAATTGCGCTAACGATGTATGTACATCGTGTGATTGTAAAGAAGATGAAGTTCAAACATGAAAATTACATTATTGATTTAAACGATGCCAGTAAAGCAAAGTTATATCAAAATAATCAACTTATCTTTATAGGTGACGGATATAGAGCCATAACAGCAATGTTAAATGGTTGCCAAGATAAAGAACCTGTAAAGAAACAGTTTAAATCTCAATTAACTATGAGAGAAAAACCTAAATTTGACACAAGTAATGATAATATTGAAAGAATGAGAAGAGAAGCTGAAGCTGCTTTAGCACCAAAAAATTTTAAAAAGAAAAGATAATGCACGCATTTTTATTGATGGTATATATGGGAAAGGCTATAATAAGTCAAGACATGTATTTTAAAAATATCAATGATTGCTTGTACTTTGCCGAAAGACTCAACAAACAACCGATGGTACCAAACCGCAATGCAGAAAATGATGCTGATTTATTAGTCAGATACACTGCGGTTTGTGTCCCTAAGCCTGTCGGAAAAAATACTAAGCTTTATTAGGCAGCTACAAAATAGCGCATGCGATAGTTCAATATCTTATGAACTCTGGCACGATTTCGAGCCTGACAAAACCTCTTCCAAGAAAATGGTCTGTAAGTCATTAGTCACCCTCCCTAGTTAATGGTTAGGTGCGTTCCTTCAGCGATCGCTTACTTCCGCCCTTTCGGGTGAACGTTTAATGTATTACTATTTATACGTCTTCCCAGTGCGTCCATCCACACTGAGTACATTTTTCGGTTGAAGATTTTACGGTTGTTGTTTCACCTTCGTTATCAATTGTTACTTCTGTAACCTCTACATCCTGAACGTTACCACAATTTGTACATCTATAATTTGCCATCGAGTTCCCTATCCGTCGATATTACTATTTATACAACTCAAGTATTTTAAGTGGATGCTTTTCACCGTTTTTTATTTCAAACTCGAGTTTGCCTTTTTGACATACCCATCGCGGTCCGCCCGGTCCTTGTTTTCTTTTGATGTATCTCTTCACTTTCAAACATTCCATCATTGAGTCACGAGGTGTAAACTCTGTAGGTTTAACATCTCCACTCATAAACATTAACAAAATAAATCCTGAGAATATTTCCATTAGTGTTTTCCGTTTACTATCTTATCTTTTAGCTTTTCTATCTGGTCCTCGAGTTTTTCAATTCTTGACTTATAAAAATCGAGTGTAAGCTTTTGTTGTTGATCAAATGGAGCTTTACCAGTTTCAATATTATTTGCGAGTTTCTCAAGTTGACCTGCTAAGTGTTCTATTAACATAAACTGTTCACTGTCTGCTGGTAAACTACCCATTTCACCACGTGGCCACTTAATTCTAAACTCAGTATTTTTTTCAAGGTCTGTGTTAATTATTATAAGTTCAGTTTCTACTTTGTTTAATCTTTCAATAATACCAAAATATGCCCATACACCAACAGCCACTGCCACAATGATTGACAATAGATTTCGTATTGGCATTTCAACGCCGGTATTTTCTGATATTTTTGGCATAATTACTCCTACAGTAATATTTATATGATGTCAAAAAATTGACAGCTACAATAATATGACAGAGATTTACTGTCTATTTTTTGACAGTATTTCATTATCGTAATTATACTCGATACTTGCACACTTATCTACTTCTTCAAAATCATGTACAAATAGTTGAATGATTCCATAATGTAATACTTTTAATAAGTCTTTACGAGCATCATCTCTACTACCTTTTTTGCCGTACCTTTGAGCATACTTCATAATATTACCGATACAGAAACCAGTACCGTGGCCACCATCAATAATAAACTCAGTTGCCTGAAAATGATCTCTTGAATAGTGTCCTGTATATGTTGAATCAATAACTCTTAATAGCTCTTCAACATATTCTTTCTCATTAAACTTATATTCACCCTTTGGTTCTTTTTTAGGTTGATCACCAAAGCTTGTAACTAATCCATCATCATTAATTTCTAATTTTTCACCACTCATTTTTTTCTTCCTAATTTTCTCATTTAAATAATCATCTACTATACTACTCATATTTTTTTTCAAAGTCCTCTATTATCTTAATATGTTTGTTAATCCAATCTATGACTGTTCCATTATCTGCATGTATTTCACCGGGCTTTATTTTCCAGCCATGCATCTCAACTATTCCTTTTGCGTGTTCTGCTTCAAATTTTTCTATTTCTTCTTCGGTATAATTCAAATGTTCTGCACTAGTCATATCTACCTCTTAAAAAACCTTGTTGCCATTTTAATAGGATTCTTTAATCCTTCATACGTATCATCAATAAAGTTAATATGCTTATCGAGCTTTTCGCTTAATCTATCGATCTTTGCTTCTATAGTTTTTAATCTTACTTCAAGCTCATCGATGTCTCTTCTGATTAATCCACGATATCCACGTAACTTTTCTTTATCATTCATGTTCACCGCCGACATCATTTTTATCTAATTCAATTCTTTTACCATTATAATACATTGCTCTTGCTCGACTTGGTGTGTGATAACTCCAATTAAGTTTATTCGCTGCAGAAAAAGTTGCCACTGTAACTACTATTGCAGATATAATAAACATGTGTGCTATCGCTGTCATACCAAACACCCACATACTTCCAAAGTACATTGAAAATGCTATACACCACATCCATGCAAGTATCTGCATTACCATGTGTCTTACTTGTAAATCTGGAATATTTTTTAATGGATTCATTTTATAATTCATTACACCATTCCAAGCGTCGTATATTAATTTTCTCATTTTTACCCCATTGAATCTATCATTATTAAAATTGCTACATAAAAAAGTGCAAATATATAAACTGGTTTTGCATTTTCAATACGTTTGTCTGTTTTTGGTTCAGGCTTTACCCAATCTGCTGGCATAATATCTCTATCCCATGCATCTCTTCTTGAGTCTATTTTACGTTGATCAATATGTATGGATCTTGGATCTATTTTACTCATTGATTTCCCATTTATAAAATATATGATTATCTATTGTTATCATTTTTGTTTTTGTTTGTCTCCACTCAGGATATACATAGTCTGCATGATAGTGTGTAGAACCTTTTGTCATATCATCTAAAGTTCCCCAATTATATTGACCAATCATACGTGTTGCTTTTGCAAATATGGCATTATATAACTCAATATCAAAGTCAGGTATCTTATCACTCTTACCATCACAGTACCAGCTAAACTGACATTTATGACGTATAGGAACTACTTTGCCTTTTTGTTCAAGCCACCATTTACTTGTCGGTCCTTGTTTAACGACTTCACATAATATTTCTGGAAATCTCTTATCACTAACACGATTTAGTGTTACCATTCCAACCGCAACAATGCCACGCCAAGATTGATTTCTTGCTTCAAAGTACATATTATCTGCAAGACACTTTGCTTGATCTTGTCTTATTATATTTTTAAGTTCCAGTGCTGGTGCAGGTGGACTACAAAATGTTAAACCGGCAAAAGCAACAAATGCCAGTACCATGCTAAGATAAAATTTCTTAAGCATAGTAGTAGTCCTCGACCTCGTTTTCAACAAGATTGGAATCCATCCAATTATACTCTTTAGCTCTTAATGCTTCGATTTTTGTCTTAGCATCACTAAGATCTTCACAATCTTTCATGATTTTATCAGCCTTATAATAGAACTCATCTTGTAAATCCATCATTAAACTCTTAACTTTTGCCATTTTTAACTCCTTCTTTTTTCATTTTATAGATCTATTATACACTATTTTTAATGACTTGTAAAGGAAAAAGTGCACAAAAAGTGCACTTTTTTATATTATTTCTGGAATTTATAGATACATCCCATTGGTATATTATCGACATTTACCATAGGTATTGTACCATAAATTTTGATCCTAGAATCAAGAGTGTAGTTTTTATTATGTGATATTAAAGCAATATCTTCAAGATGCGATTTGAATGTCTTATCAAAGTTAGTACATCTATCATACCAATCTTTAACTGGAGCAGATGATTCTAAAACACTACCATGACACACCACCCTAAATTCTTTTTTCTCAGGGTTATCTTTGACAGCATTTATTATTTTTTCCATTGCTTTTGGTGCCCAAGTAGTGACTGGTATATACATCATTTTATCAGTATCAGCACATCCATGATCTTTTAACCACTTTGTCACACCAGTTCCATTCTTAAATGATAAAACTTTACCATGATTTCCAATCATATTATCATTTTTTAATTGATGAATGAGTTCATCTCTATCGGCTTTAGTTAGGCTACGAATAGTAGGAGCAAGCTTTGTAACTTCATCTGTTATTATATTAAAGAGCATTTGATTAGAAGTAATCTTATCACCTAGTGCTTTAATAATATTTGATACTGTAAAAATCAAGTCTTTTTTAGTAGCAACTCCTTTAGGATATGGTTCTTCATTTGCCATGAAACCAAACTCAAGAAATTCTTGCTCAGTAAATGGATCAAATTCAGCAGCGATTAAGTTTGTAAAATTAAACTCTTCTAAAACACCAGTTCTAGTACGACCATCAGCCATAGGTTTCATTCTTGTAGGCATATCTACAATGCATGGTGGAGGATTAGTTAAGTCATAACCTGTCTCACCTATACATTTACGAATGCGCTTATAAGCAGTATTATCTTGGTACCTGACTTTTTGACCACCATACTCATTATTCATGTCAACTTCATTCATGTTGAATAGTTTAATGCCTTTAAATTTTGGATGACCGAAAATCTTAGGATAAAGATCTTTACCAATTTTTTCGTATATTGACTTATGAAATTCTAAATCGGAATCATTGAACCGACCCTGTGTGACAGGGACTACATTTGCATTTCGCATATTTATCTCCGTTTATGATTGAAGGACTCGAACTATTATCTTGTCCTTCTTTTTTTATTATTTATAGTACTATTCTATACTATTTTTTGCTGTTTGTAAACAGTTATTTTTTCTAATGAGATCAATCCATTTTTGCTTTGGATTCATACGTTTTTACTGAGACGTTATCAGATACTGGAAACTTAATTGCATCATGAATATGGTGCATTATGAACTTAGTGTTTGGAAATTCTTTAAACATGTTCTGCCAAACTGGTCTCCAGTTATTTGCTAACCTATGATTATTAGAATTTCCTCGATCTGAGTTAAGATAGAAATCAGAACAGCTTCTAAGATTAAAGTCGAATATAGAATCAAAGCCGTACATATGTATCTCTTCTGCTTTAACTTTATTTGCTGCGTAGTGTACTGCCATGTGACCACAATTAAAGTCTGTGTAGTTTGCCACATACTTAGGAAGTACTGTATAAAATTCTTTTACTTGAGCTGAGTGTTTTACATAAAAGGTTGGTTGTTGATCCATCCAAATTTTTGGTCTCATTCCTAATATCCAATCACCGGGGATAGTAAGCGAACCTTCATGCAATGCACGCATCATTTTAAAATCAACCATGATAGTTCCATAGGCACCTGCAACTGGCCAAGGTGGAATATTACATGTTAACTTCATTCCATTGCGCTGTTCTTTATGAAACAAGCTTGCTTGATCACCATTACCTATTATATGAACTACTTTCATAACATACTCCTAATCTTTTCTTTACCTTTCTTTCCAGTCCAGTGCATGACTTTTATTTTACCATTATAGTTATCTAGCTCAGTTTGTATTCTCATAACATTGTACTCGTTAGGTAAGTCATTAATTGCACCGATCTTTGTAATAGGATTCAACATTGAATGTAAAACTTCTTGATCGCCAACTTCTGGTTTTGCTTTCACTTGCTGCGCCCATTGAGTTAATATTACAGGTTTATCTATAAATCCTACAATACCAGAGTTATGCCATACTTCATTTCGTCTTTTTGTCCATGGTTTATCCTCAACCATGTTTAATTTTTTTGGCTCTAATAATTTAAATATGTTACTAATATCTTCACGTATCTCGCAGTCCATGTCTATCCAAACAGTCTTTTTTGAAGGACAACATAGCATTGACAATGGTTTTTTAAACCAGCCTTTTTCAGGCGACTTAGTTACATTCATAACTGCATGCACGTTCTTTTTAACATAAGAAAGAGCAGTCTCAGATAATCCAAAATCTGCAAATATAAGTGGAGTCTTTAAGTGCTTTTTATAATTAGTAATGAACCATTCTAAAAACCATTCATGGTGTTTATCACAGCCAGTTAAAAAAGCTTCATCATATAATTTCGTAGGATTCGCCATAATTATGCTTTGCGTAGCAACCTGCTTTTTGTTGTATTGTTGTAAAACTATCTCTTGCTTCTGCTGGCCAAGGATAGTACTCACCTAAAGTAAATTTACTAGAGTGTATGTATATGTCAGTAGGACCTGCGCTGAATACACATTCATCAATTAGTTGTTGTGCACCTTTTGGAGTTAATCTATATGCGTGTGCACCAGGGAAATATGGTTTTGAAACTAATGATCCGTAACCTATATACGATGGAGTGTTAAACTTACCGTATGATGGTTTACCTAAGTTTAGTATATCAAACATCATCATCTGTGGTATGTCACCAACTAATACTGCATCATGCTCAAATATTACTATTGGTTCTTTAGATCTTACACATTTCTGCCATAAACTATGATGACTTAAAAAACCTGCTATACAATTTTCTGGTCTACTATATTTTTCATGAAATAGCGCTTCTGGATATTTAAGCTTTTTTAACTCTTCATATACATCACAGTTTTGTGGACTATAGGCTTTATGTTTTTTAATCTTATAACCAAAGACCAATCCACTCTTAACACATCTGTCAGCAACTTGTACAGATCTCTCGTTTTCCATTATTGTTATTACATACATCTTCATAGTGTTGTCGTTGACCTCAATCCTTGTATTCTTGTATAGAAGTTACGTGTTACACCAAGTTTTGGCACAAGCTGATAACACATTAATGCGTCATTTGGCCACATACCGTATTCATTTGCTAAGTTAAGCATGTGCTGTGCACCTTCTGGTTTTATTACATAAGCTGAATTACCAGCCAGACCTTGTGGAATATTAAACTCATCTATTCTTGGTACAGGTTGAAAAAAGTCTTCTCTTTCTAATATCATGTCGTGATATACTTTTGATTTACGTGTTGCCATTGATGGATCATTAATGCCAATGATATCGTATGGTGCTCTTGCAAACGTGCTGTCTGCTGGTAATTTTTTTATAAGACGAGAATCATGTTCCAAAATTAATATCATTTCATCAAGTTTTACACACTTTTGCCAAAGATACCAGTGACTCATAAAACAAGAAATACGTTTACGTTTATCTGCTGTTGGGTAAGCAGATTTAATTAATCCACTCTTTATATCTGATACTTTTCCTTCCCATGGATAGTTCCAAGTCAGACCATTACCACCTGCTATTAGTTCTACCTTGTCGACCGGTACGGCTTCATGCATTTCTAAGCCGTCTTTATGACCATACTTATCATAACTGTCTTGAAGCTCAGCAAATCCGGCCATTGAAGTCTTATTATCTGGTACAACTATCGCGAATGCTTTCATATTGCTATCCTAACTTCATCACCTTCTTCAATATAATAATTACCTATACAATATTTTTTTAAAAAATTAAATCTAGTATTTGCAAAATTACTACTATTATCTATTATAATATCAAATCTTGGTTTATTCCAAATTTCTGTCATCATTTCTTTAATTTTATACTCGTCATCAATGTCACATCTTGACCAAAATACTCTTGTATTTTCTAAAAATTTAAATCTTTTTGGCTCAACTCTATCAAATTTATCAATACAGTAAATGTTTGCTCTAAGTAGAAACTTATGTAATGCTGGAATACTATTTTCAACACCTACTTGTAATAAATTAATAGGTTTATGACGATACTGAAGTAATTCTTTTTCGTAAAAGTCAGCATAAATTTCACGTCTTGATTTATACCTTTTAAGTAATGTATTAAGCATATGAAAACTTTTCAAGAGCTGCACCACCGTACACACAATGATGATTATCATCGATACTTAATATCTGGTACCATCCATATTCAGCAGGCCATAATTTTTTTTCTTCATGTAATTGAAATACTTTTTTTGTATCATACAATTTTCTTGGATGGAATATTAAGTTATCATTTAACCACCATGCCCAGTCACGACTCCACATTTGATCTGTAGTTTCAGTAATATAAACATGTTCTATATCTTTAAATTTATTTAAATAAATCCATCTTCCACCTCTTATGGCAAATCCTATAGCCATATTTTTTTCATAAGAATCTTTTAAATAATTAGTATAGTCTGCACGATCTGATACGATAGTGTCCCACCTAGTTCTAATAATCATATCATATTCTTCAGGTAGATCATCTAATTGGTATGCATGAGCGATTAATTGTTTTGTAGCATTTAATAACTTACCTTGATGAGATATTCCAGTCTTGTTAATAAATTCTTTTTTATATGCGTGATATTTTGGATGAGGATTATCAGTTACACACTCACACCATGGATTATAGTGCATTTGTGGTTCTGGATAATATGATGAATTATATTTTTCTGATATATTATTTTTTGTTTCATTCCATGAAGAATAAAATATTGGAATATCAGGAAATGCTTTCTGTAAATGACCAACATTTCTTTTAACATTACCTCTGGCAACACCAGATATACAAATCGCAGCTTTCATTATAAACTATCCAATCTATCCCACCACTCACTATTCTTTAAAGCATTAAGCTCTTGTGGTGTTCCTATACCTATCATTTTTTCTATTTCAAAAACTCCAACATTTTCTTCAAGGTAGTTGTAAACAGGAGCTAAGTAGAACTCATTATTTACTCTATCATTAGCATCTTTTTGTTTATTATGTGCTCTTATAAAATCAACTTCATCTACGAAATAATATACACCTACTGTAGCAAGTGGTCCAATTATTTCTTTTTCTTTAACTTGAAGTAAATTATTATAATTATCTAATTCAACATAACTGTGTATTGGTTCGTTATGATCAGGTAAGAATACTGGTATTAATCCACCGGGGTATAAACCAGTTTGTATTTTTTTATAAAATTCTTTATGATTCCAAACCATAAGTTGATCACAGTTTGCAACCATCATTTCTTCACCACCAAATAAATTTGTTGCTAATCTTACTGTGCAAGCTGCACCTTCAGTAAGACTTGGAGTTATTATTATGTGTGCATCTGGATAATATTCACGTATTCTTTTATCAATTTCATAGTCATCAATATGATCTTGCCTAATTATAAACCAAGGATTAACATTGTCTAAGTGCAAGTTATCAATAACTCTCTTAAACATAGGTTTACCATTTATGTCTATTAAAGGTTTAGGTAAGTCGTATCCATCATCAAAAAAACGCTGGCCATTTCCTGCCATCGGCATAATTAATTTCATTAATTCAAACTTTCACTCATCTCTTTTACTTTTTTAATTAGGCTATCACCTGTATGTAGCCATCCTCCAACTGATGCCATCCAGTTATTACCTATTCTTTCTTTTATTTCTCTTGCAAGGACTGGATTCATACCACAACTTAATGAGGGAATCACATCATATTTCTGACATATTTTAATTGCTTCTAATGTTTCTTCTTCACTTTCACCTTCTGGATAGTATCCGCCTAACATACCAACATGCATACTGTCAACTCCTGCCATACAGCCAAGTTTCACTAACACTGGCCAAGCTAAAGAATATTTGTTACTTGGATCAGTTAATATTCTAATACCTGAACGTTGGTAGTGTGTTGCAATATCGAATCCTCTTGCTGATGTATATGCACCTAATCCAGACCAAAAATTAATATGACAGCCACCAATAACGTTTGGTGTGCAAGTATGATAATAAATCTTTTTAATATTAGCTATTAATTCCATAGGATCCGCATTTATACAGTACGCAAAGAAACCTTTCCAGCCTGATATATTCTTTAAGTGCTCAACAGCCTCTACTCTTTTTTCAAGTGGTAAGTATAAATTATGTGCCATGATTTCATCTTCTTTAATAAAATCTGCACCACCGTAGACCATGTCTTTAACTATGGACATGTATTGTTCCATATTTAAACCGGACTTTGGTTTTATTATAGCACCAAATAGTGGTCGATTATGAGCATCTAATCTATCTTTCCAACCTGACATACCTAAAACAGGTCCATCTGTCTTGATTTCAATATCAATATCTAGTACTCTACATCTATCAACTCCTAGTATGTCAGTATGACCTCCCATAATAATACACATGAGTTGATTTACATTAGGCCAAATAAAAGCATTTCTATTAAAACTTATTTTAACTATGTTGCCATCTATGCTTTCTATATTTGCTGCATAATCTTTTATGTTTGGAGAGTTTTCTATTTCCGATCTTATATTAGGATTACCAATACTTTGACCTATTGCAATTTCATGTGCAATCTTTGGAATATCTGGACCATCAACTTCGTATGTGACAGTGTACCTTTTTATTGGTTCAGTTACCTCAGGCGGCTGCCATGTGTTGGTGACTGGTAGATCAGGAAATGGACTTGTATTACTCATATTCTTATCTCGTATTGTGTTTCGCCATGTCTAAGCATTTTAGTTAAGTTATGTTTATTTATAAATTCATCAACAGCTTTTGTTACACCGGGTTTAAACCATTTTGCATTCGGCCATCCATAGTCATCACCTAAAATTAATCCACCTTGTCGTACAACATTAAGTGCATTCTCCAAATCTTTTAAACAGCCTTCATATGAATGATCACCATCAATATAAATCCAATCAAGCATCTCATCATTACCATGTCCTTTTGCTGCCATAAATTGTTCAAACCATTCATCTGAAGTCATTCTACATATTTCGGCTTCTGGTACAGTCCTAAATCTTTCTTTAATTTCATTATAAACTCTATCATAAAACTTTTGAAATCCTGCTTCTGCAATCTCTCCAGTAATTGGCTGATATTTTGCCAGATATTCTTGGTAAGACATTTCTGTATTTTCTTTGTAAGGTTCTACAGAATATGCATCAACCATATAAAACTTTTTAAGACCTTTTTTTAGAAACTGTGTTGAGGTATTACCCATCCAAACTCCAATCTCTGCGCCTATAGAGTCAGGTTTAATTACGTGCATTATGTGTCTTGAGTCTTTATTTGTATGAGTTGCCATCATGATAGTTATACCTTAAAATATTTACTTCCATTATTAATTGCTCTTATTAAATGATGAGATTTGTATGAGCCATCTGTATCATATATATGTATGTCTTCATAGTCCTTATATAATTGTGCAATATGCATCATTCCGGAGTCACTACCAATATGACACTTTGCCAAAGACATTGCTAAACCAATATGAGGTATTGAAGTTTTAAGTTGTCCTTGGCCTTCACCACCAACTTTTAAAACTATACATTCATATTTGTCTTCGATTTCTCTTATAACTTTTTTTGATAATCTTCTTCTTGGATCTGTTGAATCCCACTGTGCTGTAATAAATTCGTCTGGAAACCAACCGTTCTTAACCACTGGTTTTAGTTTTGGTAACTTTTCTAAATACTGAGACATCTCAATTCCAACTTTAGTTTCATTTGGATGCATATGTGCAGTGTCTTTATAGTAATATATTTTTGCATCAAATCCTTTTGATTTAAGATACTTTATCCATTCAACTTCTGTTAGATTTTCAACTGGATGTGTTTCAATATAGATCGAATCAGTTGGAAATAAACCTAAGAGTTCAACCCATGATTTTTTCTTTTTATCTGAAATCTTACCACCAGCTACACTCCACTTATCATCAGTTAAATGTATTGTTACTGGTGTATCATGAGCTTTACCGTATTGATATGCAAGCAATAAGCTATGAGATCTGTCACCTAACCCTGGTGTGGTATATGGTCTATCACCGCTTCTAACACTCTTTGATCTTAGTGCTATATGTTTCAATGGCTTTTCTTTTCTGTAAAATCTGAACCAAAATAAGCATCAATTCTCTTTTTTGTTTCATGTCTTAAGTCATTAAGTTGAGTTATTAATAATGCAATATCGCTTTCTTTCTTCGAATATCTTTCAAGTTTTTTTCTTTTAATATCTTCCAAGTCCCACAGTTGAAGGTTAATTGATTTTATTATATTTAAATAAAAATCATAACCTACATCAAGGTTAATTAATCTATGATGATATGCTGCCATTTCTTTTGAAACATCAAGACCTTTAAGTTTTTTAATTTCCAAAATGGAAAGTCTATCTAAATAATCTCCAACACTCACTTCTATTTCTACTTTCATTTCACTATCTCCATTAATTCATCAACATTTTCGCCACCATTTGGTAATTTATCTTTTAGAAAGAAATGTACGAAATATGCTTCTTTTATTTTTTCATTTGGTATTGCAGTATAAAGAGCATTCCATTTCCAGTCAAGATATTTTTGTATCATTTTTTCTTTTTTAACCCAATAGTTTAACAGCGTTTGGTCTGTACTCCATTTCCATGCACCTTGGCCATCAACAAAATCTTTAAACTCCGGACGTTGAATAAATTGCTTTCCAGTTTGACCTCTTAAGTATTTAGTAATTTGTTTATCCATAAGCATAAGACCCATGTTATAGAATAGAGCACCATCTTCATTCCACCACCAGTCAACATCTTTAAGGTTTGAATACTGCATTCGAGTATATCCTACTAATTTTTGTTTGTACCACGGGAGGATTGGCGCCATTCTTTCCACAACTCCAGCAAACTCGGTGGTTCCACTGATATTGTCCAGTTCATCGAAGATGTTTGATACTGTTTCAGGACGCACCCAGATATCAGCATCAATAATACAAATTTGGTCATACCTATCAAAATAGTCAAGTGCATTTTCTTTTTCATAAATTGGTAAGAATCCTCCATATTTTTCATATGACTCTTTACTACGATTTGTTGCAAATACGTCAGGTTTAATCATCATTTTGGGGATTGTTTGTACGATATAATCTACAGAAATTTTATCAGCATATGCTTTAACCGAAGCTGTACAGTGATCATACAGCTTCGATTTTTTACCAGTATAAACTTGATATATCAATCTCTTCATAACGAAATCCTTATTTTATTTTTTCTTTGCTAGTGCTTCCTTGCCATAGAATGCAGCAACAATAGCAGCAACTGATACAAAGTATACAGCGGCCATGTCTCCTAGAATTTTTGCAGCATTATCGAGACCGAATAATGTCGCAGCAATAACAAAAGCAGGGTAAAGTAACATACCACCAAGAGCAAA